>Ga0209125_1002068_pt1 | contig 16468 bp, 16 predicted proteins | sample BarGraIncub1131A_FD_184503 | JGI IMG/M metagenome (GOLD analysis project Ga0209125, IMG submission 184503) | Arctic peat soil microbial communities from Barrow, Alaska - Barrow Graham LP Incubations 11-31A (SPAdes) (version 2) | ecosystem: Environmental > Terrestrial > Soil > Wetlands > Peat...
ATATTGTAAGGCTCTTGAACTTTTGCTCCATATATTTTAACATGACTTCTGCAATAGCACTCATTTTAATGTTATTATCTATGTGCCTAATTCAATAAATCATTGTCACCCGTTATTAAAAAATCTGCATTTGAGTCTATTGCCAAAGATAATAGGTAATTGTCTTTCAAATCTCTGCAAAGTTCGATTTTTGTTTTTATGACAACATTTACTAATGATTCATCAAATAACTCAAAAAATTCCCTGATTTGTTCAGGAGTGAAATATTTTTTAATTTTTGGCTTTTTAAAAACCTCAGTCAATTCCTGTATTTGTTCGTTGCATGTTACAATTTGAACTGTTTGAGAATCGATGTATTCTTGAAGACCTCTTAAGCTTTTTCCTATCAGGAACGAAATCCAAATGTTTGTATCAACAATAACTTTAAATGATTTGCTTGCCTTCTTCATACCTTTGTTTCCTCACAGATTCAACTTCTTTGGTAATTTCATCCATGGTCAACTCATCTGTACGGGTTGACTTAAGTAGTTTATTAAATCGTTTAAGAAATAATGATTTCTTAAGTTCATTAAATAGTTCAAATTTATCATTATCGTCAAGTTGATTGATGATCTTCAAAAACTGACTTTTATCTAATTCAATATTAATCGCTTTCATATATTCATGATTTTTGTGACGCAAATTTAATTAATTATGAGATGTGAAACAACTTTGTACAGAAGAACTTCGCAGTGGGGGTGCGACTCAAAGTCGCGCTCCTACTCTTTTCAATTGCTCATCATATTCCTGTTTTATGAGCTGCCAGACCATCTGCTGTTCATACCTTTCTACGATTAAGGGTCTGGCATTTTGCGCAAGCCGTTCCCGTTTTTCTCTGTTTTCCAATAGTTCAATCATCGCATTCTCAAGAGCAAAAGCATCTTTGGCCGGTATAATTATTCCATTTACACCATCCTGAATGATTTCGTTGCACCCATTAATGTCGGTTACAATTGAAGGCAGTCCCATTGCTCCGGCTTGCATGGGCACATTGGGAAACCCTTCACGATAGGACGGGAAGACCAACGCATCGGATATGGCCAGATATGGACGTACATCCTTCTGAAAACCGGTATGAATAATAGCCGGATGCGTTTTGATCAGGTCTAAGGTTACAGGGCTGACAGGATCAAGTTGCTGTTCGAAAGGACCTACCAGCAGTAGTTTGGTGTTGGGATGTAATTTGTTGATGCGCACAAAAACAAATACCAGTTCGTTGATTCCCTTATCTTTCACCAAACGGCCAATAAATACAAATACAAAATCCCCGGTTTGAATATTCCAGGTATTCCGGGTTTGTTGTATTTCGGCGTCGTTTAGCGCAGATCTGGAGAAATAAGTGGTATCAATTCCATTTACATTTCCATGGCCAATAACTTTCAACGGTTTGCGGGTAATCCGGTAACGGATTAAATCGTTTTTAACGCCTTTGCCCTCGGGTACTATATGATTGGCGAAGGCACAGGTGCAGCGATCCATATTTTTAAGCAACCAATGAAACAAACCTGTTTTGGATGGAAAAATTAAACCGGTAAAGGTGTGCATGCGTACCGGAACACCTGCCAGATAAGCAGCAGTCATGCTAAGCAAACCGGCTTTAGGAGTGATGGAATGTACAATTTGCGGTTTTTCTTTTCTGAAAAGCTGGTAAAGTTTCCAAAGAGATTTCAAATCCTGAACAAGATTGATTTTGCGCGACATTGGGACCCTAACCGTTCTCACCTTTTCGCGGCGCGCCACATTCTCCAAATCCTCATCTTCCCCCGAAACAGCCACCACATCGTAGTGCTTTTGCAAATAGCTCAACTGGCCCTTGAGTAAATAATCGAGCGAAATGGCAACGGTGGAAGTGCGGATGAGTTTAGGCTTTGAAAATACTTTCATATAAATTGATATGAAGATCTACCATCTTTTGAATGTCATAATCTTCTGAGCGTTTTTGACATGCAATGGAAACGGAATCGTAATAAGCTGGGTTTTCCAATAATTCCAAAATAAGTTTTGCAAGTTGATTGTAATCTCCAACGGGAAAAAGTAGACCTGCTCCATTAACAATGTCACCAAGACCAGAAACATTTGTTGCAATAACAGGTTTTCTCGCTGCCATACCTTCAACAGCAGCCAATCCAAACCCTTCCCAAATTGATGACATTATTACGATATCCGAAGTTTTTAATAAATTGGGTACGTCCATTCGTAAACCAAGAAATAGAACTCTTTGATTTAACTTTAATTCTTTAACCAATTCTTCGCATTCTTTTCTGAGAAAGCCATCTCCTACTAATAATAATTTAACATTCTCTGGTAATAGAGGCAAAGCCCGAATTAAAGTTTTCTGGTCTTTTTGAATTCTAAAACCAGCTACTTGAATAAGTATTTTATCTGTTGGTTTTAAAGAAGAATTTATTTCGGCTTTCTGGATTGAAGTTGCACTTTTTATTTTCCCAAGATTCACTCCATTTTCAATTATTTGAAATTGTTCGGAAGGTAAATGTGTATGCTTAATTAGAATCTCTTTGATTTCTTTGGTTATGCAAATTATCTTATCATAAAACTTATATACATTTTTATCTATTGCCTTAAAAATTGGATTTTGTAATCTACGGTTGCTTGTGCTGTGTTCCGTAAAAATCAAGCGTGTTTTTGAAAATGAAACTAATTTGGCAATTACTACCCAATACTGAGATGGAAATAAGTGGACATGAACTAGATCATAATTTTTAAAATAGGAGATTATTTTAAAAATCAGCAGTGTATTATAGACAGAACCTGTTCCCAAAGAAAATATATTACAACATTTCAGTTGTTTTAATGCTTCAAGGAATGGGGAATTGGTACCGTTTAAGACAATTAAATCTGCTTTGATACCTTTCTCATCATACAAGGGAAGCGTTTCTAAAAGTAGTTTCTCTGCACCACCTGTCGCCAAACTATTTATAACGTGAAGAATCTTCATTTCTTCTATCATTTATGTGGAATAAGTACCCTAATGGTAAAAGGGGTAAAGAAAGAAGTCCTATTTGAGAAACCTTATTTTTAAATTGTTGCCTTGAGCAAAAAGCAAAACGCCAATAATTAATAGCAGCTTTTATTTTTTGTATTAGTGGTATCTTCATGTTATATAATTCAGAATAATAGATATTAGAGGCTTCTGGACTTTTCATTCTCAACTGGATAATTTTTGCAGTTAATCCATCCGGCAAATAATCACATAAATATATTTTTTCATTAAAATACCTTAATTTGTAATTTAGTGCAATGCGATTCCATATTAATGCTTCGGGGCAAAACTTTTCATTATCTAATTCTGGGAAAGGATACTCTTTCAATATTTTTGTTTTGAATACTTCTGCTACGTCGCCTTTGATATGATATTTAAAACGAAATTCTAAAGAGTTGCAATCTATTATATTATAATTGAATTCTCCTCCAACTAAATGACCTGTGAAATATGTTTTCAGGCCACAAATACCTCCGAAAAGATTGTCATTTGCAATAAAATTGTAATGATATAATATTCTTTCTATTGCGTTATCATATAAATAATCATCGCTGTCAACAATAAAAAATAATTCACCGTTTGCATTTAAAACTCCATGATTTATTGCGCGGTGCTTCCCTCCATTTTTTACTTTAAAATACTTAATATCAAGTTTGCCTGCTGAAATAAAGGAATTTATTAAATCTTCAGTATTATCGGAACTACCGTCATCAACTACTATCCATTCAAAATCCGAGTTTGTTTGTCGTAAAAGGCTTTTGTAAAGTTCATTTATTATATAAGCACGATTATAAGTAGGTGTAAAAATTGTAACTAACATAGCAGTGAATCAATAACTTTGATTTGTTTCTTAAAATTTAGAAAACTAAGAATGATAGATTATCTTAAGCTATTATCTGAACTGGAACATTCATCATTTTATTTTACAACCCACATAAAGTAGGTAAAAGCATAATAAGCAAAAAGAACAGAAGAAATGGCAAGGTTTTTACTTTTAAAACAAGTAAAATTAACAAGGGGATATACAAATAATATTGGCATCATAAACCATGAAAGATAGGCAATGCGATTAGAAAAATTAGAACTAATTACTAAAATCCATATACTATTACACAATAGATACGTATTTAAATAAAATGTATAAAAATCATCTGAAATCTTCTTAATCTGTATAATATAATATCCAAATACTATTGGAGCCATACTATATAATAAAAAATCCCAACGAAATCCATAATTAGAAAATTTAATATACTGTAAATCTACTCCTTTGCCTAAATATCCACTAGCTGACTCTGAAATAAAATTTACCTTTAGGAATAAATTATTAAAATATTTGCCAGAGAATAATGAAACGAAAATTGATACAATCCATATCCAAAAATAGATTGGTGTTTTCTTATAGAATAAGGTTATTAATATTGCTCCAATTGGAATTATTATTGAATTGTGTAAAGATAATCCTAATAGAAGCAAGGAGATCAAGATCAATATCTTATCTTTATATGTCATTGCCAATATCACCAATGAAGTTGCCATCCCATTTCTGATGCCATTTACTCCAAATGCGTAAAATGATAATGAAGTGGCACAAAACAAAAGAAATAGAAATGTGTAGTTTGGAGTTAGTTTTCTTGCAGCTATATACAATGGAATGCAATATGCGGAAGCTGTAAAAAAGAAAAATAGCTCTTGCGATAATTTCAGTTTTCCCCACATTAAAGTAATCCAGTTAAATCCCCAGTCATTCCATAATTTAATTCTTGAATGACTCATCGCTTGACTAATTTTTAAACCATAAACTTTTGAGTCTCCAAAAAGTGGTGATGACCAATCGCGCCAGGCGATAATTATTATTATAAATGCTAATAATAAAATTGCCTGACGTCCATCTTTTGTATGATTAGGTATGTATTTATTGATCTTATTTAAGAAATTAATTGAAGTAAATAAGACAATCAACAACAAAGAATTATAAAAAACAATGTATTGCGTTGTAGCACTAAGCATAACTATATTTCCAAATATTTAATCAATTTATTTATATAGATGTTCCAGGTTGTTTCTCTTTCAACTCTTAATCTGGCTTTCCGACCCATTTGCTCACAAATTGACTGATCATTAATAAGATTGATAAATAATTTTGATAAATCATCCTTGTTTTTAATTAACCATCCACCATTTTCTTCTTTAATTGCTGATGGAATGCCGCCAGCGCGTGTCCCAATCGCCGGAATACCACATGCTTGCGCTTCCAAGAAAACCAGCCCAAATCCTTCTACACTATTGGAGTCTGAATCTTCGCGTGTACAAAGGACGAATACATCAGATGATTGATAGACTATTGGTAATTCCTCATCCGGGACAAAGCCGAGAAATTCGATCTGCGAAGATAATCCAGACTCTTCGACTAATTTAATCAGGGTTTGCTTATATGGACCATTGCCTGCAATTTTCCATCTGATTTTATTTCTAATTTCAATTGGAAGCTGTTGAATAGCTTCTAAAATTGTATCGTGACCCTTAAACTTACAAATACGGGAGACAGTACTAATTATTAAGTATTCGCTATTTTTTATACTTGAAATATTAGGAGTAAAATAATTATGGTTGACCGCCAATGGCAAAGTAACAACAATTGCCTTTGGTGCAACTGTTTTACTTAAATTTGCTGTGTATTCGCTATTTGCAATTACACGCTTAGCACTCCTTAGTACCCAGTTAGCGATTATTGGAATCCAAATATTCTTGCGAAATGCTGATTTGCCAGGCCGAAGTTCGGCCGCATGCGTTAAAATATATACATTTTTGAATCCTGCAAGTAAAGCGATTAACGCTTCAGGATACCACAAACCGCAAAGAATTATATAATCAATTTTATTTTTAATATTGACTAAATGATAAAACATTTTCCATTCGCAGATAATGCGTTTGGCGGTTTTGCGCAAAACCGGAATACCCTTTATGTTATAGGGGGCTTTATTTTCTCCTTTATGTTCTGTGGTTAATACTTGTACGTTGTAATCCCTTTCATGTAGATTGGAGGCAATTTCACTGCACAACCGGGCAATACCTCCATCACTTGGTGGAAAATCGTATGAAAATATGATAATTTCTTTCTTCATATATTTAAGTCAGTACAATTTTTTTATCCTTTTCACAAATTGCATGAATATTAACGCAAAATATTTATTAATTGAGGCGATTGTTAGAAAAAGTCTAACTTTATAATCAAGGTTTCCCATCAAATAAGGATCACTATTAAGCGGTAATTTTAAATATTCCGATGCAAGTGTTTTATCAATATTACCACGCACTACCCCGGCATATATCTCTCTCAAAGCAAACAGCTCAATTTCTTGTTTTAATTGCGTATAAAACTGTTTATTGCGTGCAAAATCTATTACGAAATTACACGCGTTAGATCGGGCAATTAAATCTTTCTTTTCTAATTTATTTGTAACGGAATCATCCCTCTGCACATAATAAAGTATGAATTTATTAATCTTGCATGCTTTGTTTAAATTAAATGCTAATTGTACTATTGCAATATTGTCCTCTCCGAATGTAATGGAACTTGGAATATTCAAATTTATTTTACTTAAAAAATCCCGGCGAATTAGTCTACCAGTAAAATAAAAATCACCTTCACTAAAACAATATCTTAAAAATTCAATATTATTAACTTCTTTGAAATCATTGAATTTTTTCTCAATTAGTCGTCCATCAGGATATTCAACAATGAAATCACCAACAACAAAATCAGCATTCTTTTTTTTTGCCTCATAATATAATGCTTCTAAGGCATCATAGGTCAAATAATCATCGCCATCAAGATAAAATATGAATTCTCCCCTTGCTATTTCTAAACCTTTTTTACGTGCTAGAGTTACTCCTTCATTTTTATTGTGTATGGCAACCACTCGATTATCTAATGCAGCAAATTTATCAATTATTGAAGCAGAACTATCAGGACTCCCATCATTAATTAAAATGACTTCAATATTAAAAAGGCTTTGAGCTAAACAAGATTCTATTGTTTTGGTAAGATATGTTTCGACATTATAAACAGGCACAATCACGGAAATTAAAGGTGAAATCATGGTCTTAAATTATATTATTAATTAAAAAATTAAATGATTTCTCCCGTTCCAACTGTAATACTTTATCAATTTGGTCCCATTTTATGGGTTCAATGATTCTTTCTATCGTTAAATCATTATCCGAATAGATTAATCTGTTTTCTAAACCGAATTTTTGCAATAGTGATATAAAACGCGCCATACCTCTTTTTTTATTGCCGCAAACAATAAATGGAACATGAAATAAAATTGAAAATACAGTTCCGTGAAATGAATCGGTGATGACATATTTAGAAGTTTTAAACCCATTTAGCCAACTTTCTACTGATGGTGCTATCCTTTCTTTTGCTGAAAAGTGGGGATCTTCTGTTTTTGCATTATTTGATGAAAATGGCTTGTAGCCAAAATATGATGAAATTTTATTGATAAGTTGATCTTTTTCGGAATGATAATCCAGCAGATAAACCAATAAATCACTTTTCGTTTTTTCTTTAATTATTAACGAAGAATAGTCTTCTTCAGTTAACAACATTGTTGGATCAATTAAATGTATAGCATCAATATTTAAATATTTCTTGCATAAATCTATCCCCGAATATTCTCTTACTGAAACTGCATTAAATTTTCTTGCTAATACTTTACAAATCTCTGTTTCTTCCTTTGTATACTCCCATACATCTACTCCGAAAGATGCTGCATAAACAATTCTTTTAATAGTATTATCTGTTATTAAAAAGTCTAAAAAGTAAGTATTAACATTGCAATATAAAGGCCGCCAAACCTGATCACTACCAACTATATAGACATCAAATCCACATTTAAGAATTTGTGAAATGTTTTTGACCCCTTTAATTTCAAGAGTCTTTGGTTGAATATGAATATCAATAAATTTTGAAGTTTGTTTTGATACTATTCTTCTCTGTTTTGTTGTAAAATCAGAATTTATAAAGGATGCATTTCGGTTGCTGAAAATGTATTTTGAAGTTGCTATTTTAATTAATCTTATAATCTTTTGAAAAAGGCTGGGTTCCTTAAATTTTAGATTTATGAGATAGGCCTCATAACCCAATCGGTTTAAATATTTTTGTAACGCATAGGCCTGAAGAATGCCACCATAATTTACATATAAAGGCGTCGTCAATATTCCTATTTTTTTTTGTGCATTCATTTCCGTATATTTTATTCTATTCTAATATTTTAGCTAACCTTTTTTTGACATGATTTAATCGAGTGAATGTCTTCAATAAAATTATGTAACTGTTTAAATTTTTATCAAATATTTTTGCATTTAAAGTATCTTTCCAAATCTCAAGGCTTTTTTTCCGGACATTTATTCGAAGCTTTTGCACCATTTTAAAGTCGAAAGTAACTTTAATTGTTCCAAATCTTTTGGGTATCATCTTAACCTTTTTTGTGCTTTACGGAATATTGACATTACTTTTGTTTTTCTAACGATACTGATAGCATGATGTTTAATTCTCGATTGAAAAGATAATTTTGTCAACTGTTTTATTAATAATATCAAATTTTTATGCTCAAATAATTCAAAGAACTTCTCTCTCATATTATTTGGAATTGAAGATCTTTCAATAACAGGATTTGACACTAATGCATCCAAATATTTTGTTTCCAAAAATTTAACGTCCTGATTAATTTCCTCAAAAACCTGATACCCTTTCTCATTATTGCAAAGTACCAATGAACATCCTTTATCATCATCAAATTCGGGGTGTATATTTTCAATTCCCCAGTAATCGGCTATAGTAAGATCACTACCACTGGTAAATGCTTTTGATGGACATGCATGACAGGAAGGTCGTAAATAAAGATTTTGGAGAAAGCCGCGCATAAACATGTTTTTATCGAGTGTTTCACGATAAGAAACTGTATTTTTTCCAGCCTTCCGTTTTGTCACGAAACTGAATTTTTTCCAGCCTTCCGTTTTGTCACGAAACTGAATTTTTTCCAGCCTTCCGTTTTGCATATTATCCAACTCTTTTAAATACAAGCTAAAAACTTTGGGCGAAGGAACTCCGTGGCAGACCACATCAATGGTTAACAGATTTTTATATTCTTTCCGAAGAAAATGTTTTAATCCTGCAATCTGGCACGAAGTACCGGTAAATAATACTTCCCGGCCTTGTTTCAGAAATTGTTCGGCCTTTTTATAATTATTTCCAATAAGGCTTTGTACATATTTCGATCCGCGAAAAACTTCCAATCCTTCAATAGTTTCGGTAAAGTCGTGTACAACTGCAAATACGTTGTCAAAACGTGCTCCAAATACAACACCGTTTTGTTTAAGTATAGGCTCGGCTAAAAGTGTAAAAACACCACCAGAAGAACTTTCGGCACGAATTTGTTCGTTCATATTCTGGCATGCAAATACATTCGTTTTGTATTCTGCTTTTGCGAAACGATTGATTACCGGACATACACGTTCGCACAATCCACAATCGGAACATCGCCTTTCATCTGTTATTGGATAGCGGAATCCTTCCTGATCCTCCTCCATGGCGATACAATGCTGCGGACAAATATTTGCACAAGCATAGCATCCACAACAGTCTTCATTTGAGCTTAATTTAATCATAAGCTAACGACGTTTCATTAGATTAAAAATCTTAGCAATAACTCGAAAAAAAAGATTTCCAAAGGGAACAAGGTTACAATAATATTTAAGACATAGAATATTTGGTATATTTTGATGTGAATATTTTTGCTTTAATTCATGATAGATACTATTAGCAAGATCCATTTGCTTAAAATTAAGGCAAGTAGATAACATTATAGTTTTATAATGTGAATTAAGTTTAGTAATATATTCAGATTTTTCATAATCAGGTATATTTTTCATTTTCAATAGAGTATGATGTAAAGTATTCTCATAAGATAGATGCTTTTTACAAACTTGCTCAAATGTTGAATATTTACCTCTTGAATGAGAATCTTGACGAACTAATACATTGTATAAAAATTTATCTATTGTCAAACATTTATTTTTATAAAGCAATGGTAGCATTAATTGCCAGTTTTGACCTGCATTTTTTTCAGTATAAATTTCTCTATTAGAAATACATTCCAATAGTTTTGTAACTTTAGCCATATAAATTCCTGCACCAAACCAAAAATTGTTTTTTACAAATAGACAATCATCAAATAAATCAACTTTATTCTTGGTATACTTATTTGTTTGATGTCTTCCAACTAATTCTAATGTATCTTCATTTAATAAATTAACTTGACATCTGACCATGCTTACCGAATCATCACTAGATTCAAGAATATTGGCCATTTGTTCTATAGCAGTGTTTGTAGCATAAAAGTCATCACTATCTGGCCAAATCAAATATTCGCCTTTTACTAATTTTAGCCCTCTGTTTATAGCGTTAGATTGTCCTGAATTTTCTTGATAGATATAAGTTAGTGAATATCCTTTTGATCCAAATTTGGGGATAAAAGATTTTATTATTTCTGATGAATTATCTTTTGACCCATCATCAATAATAAACATTTCGATGTTTTGATAGCTTTGACAAACAATAGAATCAAGTAAGCGAGTTATATGTTTCTCGCTGTTAAAACATGGAGTTAAAATGCTAACAAGATTGGCACTCATTAAATGTTATGCTTAGTTAAAAAAACTGAAATTCGAGATCTTACCATTAAACGCATCTCAGAATTCATAGCAATATAATAAGCGGTTAAAGCAATAGATAAGGTAGAAGTTGTTGTAACGCAAATAAAACGAAACCATCCTTCTGATTGATTAGCTTTAATTAGGCCTGGTATTATGCCAGATATTAAAGTAATTAACATACAGATGCCGATTACCTTAATTATAAAATTTCGAAAAGAAAACTGTGGTAGATATAGATTTAAAGTCCAGGCATTTGATAACAATCCGACTAAGACAAATATGACATTTATTAAATAAGGCATTTCAGGTTTGCCACCTAATTTAAATGCGACATAAGACAATGGTATTACAGATAAATATAAAGTTCCGTTAATCAGACTTGGTCTTTTGATTTTTCCAGTTGCGTGAATTGCACTAATAACAATAACTGACATATTAGCAAAAAAATTAAATGTTAATGTGTATTGACAGAAAAGCACCGTATAGCTTGGGACCTCTTTTAACCAAAGATTTAAGATAAAATGCATTTCTAACAATATCGGTAACGAAATAAATAGCAACAATATATATGTATATTTAGTAGCAGTCATGACTAGCTTTATAGTCTGATTGTAATCTCCTATCGCATAACTTTTCACAATCTGTGGGCGTATAGCCATTACAACATTTCCGGCAAATGCCATTATTGCAGATTGGACTTGGATTGCTATACCATTTGCAGCGTTTAATATTGGTCCGAAAAACAAATTGAGCAATATGCTTACTCCTTGTGTACGTGCCATTACACTCATATTTCCATATAAATCCCAACCCGAAAAATTAATTAGAGTTTTATATAATGATTTTTCCCAAAAGAACTGATAGTTTGTTTCAGTAAAATTACGTTTGCAATAGGTTTTATAAATGATCCAAACGACAACAGAAACCCCAAACACCAAAACAGCATAAAGCTTTAATTTGTCAAAACCCATCCAGACCAAGACAAACACAATAATCAGTTTTAATATCACTTCAACAATACTTACATAGGCATAAACACTCATGCGCTCGTGTGCAATGATTGTCGCATTGTAGGGCACATTCATCACGGTAAGCATAAACGATATAATCGAAAACTGGTAAACCCAGTTTGCGGCATTCATTCGTTCGTCAGGGATAACCAATTTAGTATTCAGGAACCAAAGCCCAATGGTTTCTGCTAAAATGAATATCGTAACTGCAATTATAGTATGAATATTCACACTCATGCTAAACACCTTTTTGAGTTGTGCGTAATCTTTTTTACCCAATTCAAAAGATAAAAAACGTTGGGTTGCAGAGGACATGGAGGAATTCAGAAACGAAAACATCATTACAACTCCACCAACCACATTATAAATACCAAAGTCCTCAACTCCCAATGTATTCAATACAATCCTCGAAGTATACAACGACACGCCCATGGTAAGGAACATGCGGAAATATAAGAGAATCGTATTTTTGGCTATGCGTTTATTACTCTCGGAATTGGGCATTTAAAAAATGATAGTTTTAATGATTTTTATTGTGAATTAGGAGTATTTCAAACATATTTTTCCTAATTATCCCTTAAGAATATAGTTCCAAATGCAAACCCCAAACCTTTTTAAAGTCGTGCTCAATTTTTGGATATAAACTTAGCAAACCAAATCAATCCATTGCATCTGATAATGGGAGTTGAGCAGTTCTTTAATTTCCTACCGCATTTCCGGATGAATGACCTTGCTCCGGATAAACAGGTCGATGCTTTTACCGGGATACTTGGTGCCCGGTCCGAACAAGCGCGGGACTGAATCACCCTTCGTGTAATTCGTAATTAATTCGTGTCATTCGTAAATCAACGTTTCCACCACCACCGTTTAACGTTCGGGTTCATCATTTCCTCTTCTTCCGGGCAGATCATCCGGTAGATTTCGCCCCAGGATGGGAGCCCGCCGATGTTGCGGTCGTCGATATAGAGGTCGGCCAATATTTTTCGGCTGTCGTTTTCGTCCCATTTTTCTTCCGGATAATTTTTGTTGACGGCATAAAATTCAACCCCGTTGGAACGGCAGAATTCAACGGCTTCGTCTAAAAGCCGGCCTGAACGGTACGTCCAAAGGATCAACCGGTGATTTTTTGCCTGAAGCGCCCGCAGCGTTTCGAAGGCAAAGGGCCGGACTGGACCAATGTCCGGAAACCTGTGTTCGACGATGGTACCGTCAAAATCAATCGCAATTATCATTGAGATACGAATTACGGTTTCCTTACCTTTTTTTCCCGGTGTTTTTTCTTTCCCTCCCCCTCATCGGAATAATAAGATTTCTGGTAAGTCTCGTACTGGTAATATTTGTAATAAGTATTGCCAAACGTGTTGGATTTAATGTCGTTAACGATAAGCCCGATATTGTTCATCTTGTTACTTTCAGCCAACTGGTTGATCAATTCGATCTGATTCTTTTGCGTTACGCCATAACGGAGAATGAATATGTTGAGGTCGGACACCCGGCTAACAATAATTCCATCGGAGACAATAGCGACAGGGGCATTGTCGATGATGACATAATCGAATTGGCCGCGCGCCGTCTCTATCAGCTCCCGCATGGCAGGCTTACTCATGATTTCGGCCGGATTTGGAGGAATCGGTCCTGAGGGAAGGATAGACAGGTTTTCGACTTGTGTGGGAAAAACAACCTGACCGAAGGTGTCCAATCCGATGAGACAGGTACTCAAGCCATGTTCGTTGCCTACATTGAATATCTTATGCAGTTTGGGTTTACGCATATCTGCCCCGATAAGCAGCACCTTCTTGTTGTTGAGGGCCAATATAGAGGCTAAGTTGGTGGAGTTGTACGATTTGCCTTCACCGGGATTGGTCGAGTGTATGGATATCACTTTCCCCAGCGGACCGGACAACATGAACTCGATGTTGGTGCGTAAGGTCCGGAACGATTCGGCGATGTTGGATTTTGGATTACTGAAGACGCTCAGATCGGACGTATCCGTATTGTGCATGATGTTTCCAAGGATGGGGAGCCGGGTATTGTTTTCAATGTCTTCCTGGGTACGAATCCGGGTATCAAAGAAATTTAGGAGCAGGATAAAGGCGACCAATGTAGCCAGGCCGATGAGAAATCCAAAGGTTAAAATCTTTGCCCTGGTAAGACTAATCAAAATGGCGGTTTCAGGACTGGCGCTTTCGATAATCCGCACATCAGAGATACTGGAAGCCAGGGCGATGTTGGTTTCGGCCCTTTTTTGCAGCAGGAAGGTATAAATTTCATTGGTCAGGGTGAACTGGCGCTGGATATTGATCATCTGCTGTTCCTTTTGTGGTAGTTTGTTGAGCTGTAAACTGATATGGTCCTGCCGCTCTTTCAAACTGTGGATCGTCTTGGTGGCATTATCGATCAGGTTCCGGAGATTTTCGTTCAGGCGGTTGCGGGTTTGGGTTAATTCCTTATCGAGCATCACCAAAGTAGGATTGTTGGGTTTGGCCGTAAAAGAGAGAACCTGACGGCGATTGAACAATTCGCCCAATTTAATCACCAGCGCGTTGAGTGAGACATCTTCAATCCCAACTACGGAAGGTGATACCAACTTGGTCAGGTCGGTTGATTTTTCGAGATAGGAAAGAACATTGCGGAAATAGTTGAGTTGAATCTGGCTTTTGGCCCTTTCCGATTCAATTTCCTTTAGGCTGTTCATCACGAGTGTCCCTTCGGCGCCCAGATCGATGATGTCGTTTTTGGAACGAAACTCGGTAAATTTAGTGCCGGCCCTATTGAGCGAATCGGAGATACCCGATAGTTGCGCGTTGATAAAATCGAGCGACCGGCGCTGTGCTTCGTTTTGAATTTCCATTTTCTGGGCGATGTAAACCTGAACCAGCTCATTCAGAAAATCAACCTCTTTTACAGGTTCTTCCCCGTTAATGGTACAGAGAACAATATCGCTTTTCTCGTCTTTTACTTCAGCGTTGAGCCTTCTTTGATAAGCCAGGGTTGTTTGCCTCAGATCGTTGAATACGAAATAATACTTCCCGTCAGGAGTGGCTGATTGATTCCCTTTTTTTATAAGGGTGAAATTAAAATAGGCATTTTGGAAAGGAGTTCCAAATTGGCCAATGGCTTCAAATTTTACCTTCGAGAGGAACCCCATGTTTTTAAATTCCCCATCGACCGAAATTTGATAGGAATCAGCGGAAGTGGGCGTAATATAAATGTTCACTCCGGCCGGATTAATAAAACCCTGAGGTTCCTGCACCTCAAACGGTTCCTGTTTGTAAATACCGTTCCAGAGGAAAATGTCCTCTTTGTACCAGTTTGTCCGCCACTTAAGGTTTACAAGGGTCTGGTTAATGGTGAAAGACGATTTGAGCGCTTCAATCTGGTTGTTTATTTTGGTGTTGTTCTGATCGATGGCCCCGGCAAACAATTCCTTCAGGTCCATCCCATTCGATTTTTCAGGAATGAGGATGGAACTGCTTACCGAATAAATAGGTTTTGTTAGTCTGGTATACGCGTACGCCCCAATCAGGCCAAGTGCGCCAAAAATCAAAAACCAATGCCATTGCCTGAGCAAAAGGAAAATTATTTTTTTGATGTCGGGACCGGTTTCTTGTTCCCTTAGTTCATTGAGGTTACCTATATTCTTCATATAAATATTGAAAAGTTATTGTTGAATGAATGATTGCGCATCGTCTCCCGGTACCTATCTGAGTACAAATCCCAGTACGGCAAGGAGCAATGATACAGAAGAAAACATGAGTGAATAAGCCTGGCTGTTTAACTGGAAATTCTTGTATTTGTCGGGTTGTACGATGACGTAATCGTTGGGGTGCAAGTAAAAAGCTTCGGACAGAAAGATATTTTTGGAGCTAAGATCAAGCATGAAAGATTGATTGCCATCGGCAGTTTTCCGGACAATCATTACCTTTTTGATGGTCGCGAAGTCTGTATTTCCGTTAGCCAAAGCCAGCGCTTCGATGACTGTGATGGAGTTGTTGTAATTGTAATAAACGCCAGGATTTCTGACTTCACCCGTAATCGTAATTTTAAAATTTAACAGTTTAACCTTTACAATGGCATCGTTAATAAATTCGTCAGCTTTTTTCTGAACGATGGATTCAGCCTGAGCGCCAATGAGTCCAGCAACTTTTATATTGCCCAATGTGGGAAGTTTGATAATGCCGTCCGTATCAATTTCGAACCCATAGAGGTAGGCGCTATTGGGTGATGAGAATTTCTGATAACCCTGACCGGAATTGTTTTCCATGCTTGATTCCGGATTAAAAAGGTTATTTACCTCCGCGTTCATCGTTTTGATACTGACATAAAGGATATCGCCCGGCTTCAAAATATGTTCAGTAGTTTGAAGGGGCAAACCCTTGAAAAGGTCATTGTTGGAAGCATCTTTCAGGTAAATCAAATCCTTGCTGCTTCGGCACGAGAATAAGGATACCAACGAAAGGACAAATAAAAATTTTAAAGAATTGTTCATGCTGATATTATGGTAATTTAAATTTAAAATTGAAGGTCCAACGGTATAAGTTTAAGCTGAAGTCTAAGCCAAAATCAACATTGCTCTTTTCACAGCTTCGCCTCCTCAGTCACAGGATGTGTTTGAGTTTTTATACAAAAAAAAGACTGAAAGCTCAATCTTAAGAGTTTAAGTTATTAGTCCGGTAATAAGTAAAATAGATGACAA
>Ga0209125_1002069_pt1 | contig 16458 bp, 16 predicted proteins | sample BarGraIncub1131A_FD_184503 | JGI IMG/M metagenome (GOLD analysis project Ga0209125, IMG submission 184503) | Arctic peat soil microbial communities from Barrow, Alaska - Barrow Graham LP Incubations 11-31A (SPAdes) (version 2) | ecosystem: Environmental > Terrestrial > Soil > Wetlands > Peat...
GCGATCTTCGCCGTAAATTTAAAACGAATACTTAAAATTATAGGGTAGTAAACGAAGGATAATAGCTATTCTTCAGACACAAAGTCTTAAAGTCCATAAATTACATCAAAAAAGGCGATTCAGGATTTAAAACAAATCCCGAACCGCCTTCATTTTATTTAACATTAAATTCTCTAACGAAAAACGTAGGTTTTTCAGTGGCCTCCCATTTGGGTATCTCGTTTTTTTAAAGATTCCTTTTTTTAGAATCATTACAATTACCGGGTGCCTATACCAATACTATTTTTAGAGGAGTATTTTATCCAACCCCCAGAACACGGTCATCCCAAAAATAATCCCTAAGAAAAGATTCGGAACAAATCTGGTAAAAAGAAACGTTAAGAGGCCTGCCCATAAAAATGGATTATGAAGGATGACGATTGAACCGCTGGGTGTCACTAATTCCGGAATGACAAGTGCCGCCAATAAGGCAATTGGAACAAGTTCAATAAAATCGCGAGCAAAGCCTTGAACATTATTGCCTTTGAACAGCAGAAAGGGTAAAACACGCGCGCCATAAGTGACGATCGCCATTAATAAAATTGTCTCTAGAACTTGAATAGACATTAAGCTCTTCTCCCTACTATTTACAGCTTTATCGTCTGCCCTTTTTGCCCCTCAATCCCACGCAGGCGTCCTCTCTGGCGCCACCATGCTCCAATCCCAGCGGCTAATGCCACACTTAAAATAAGATAAAATTTCCCTGGAATGAGCAGTTTAAACACGACGGCAAGTAGTGCGGCTAGGAGATAGGTCATTGCGTTTTTCTTGGTTAAAGACGTCGTCGTCAAAATAATAAATAAGGCTAAAAGTGCGAATTGGAAGCCTGAGAATTGTATGGGCAACCATTTGCCGATCACACCACCAAGCATCGTAAATACGACCCAAGAGGCGAAAGATCCTAGGTTAATTCCTAACATGACCCGTCGTCGGTTCTCTTCTCCGACCACATCCTTCAAAGCCCGCGTATTGAGCACAAACGTTTCATCGGTGAGCCCATGTGCCAAGCCCAAAGACCAAGAAAGCGTTCTTTCTGGAAAATACGGAACAACCGACAAGCTCATCAACAAATGACGAATATTCACGATCAAGGTGGTCAAGCCAATCATCCAAACAGAAGCCCCCTGATGGATCATTTCTATCGCAATAAACTGGGAGGCTCCTGCGTAAACAAAAAACGACATCAGCCCAGCTTCCCAATAGGTTAGTCCGAACTGAGTCGCTAGAATTCCAAAGGTGACCGCCACAGGTGCATAGCCAATCACAATGGTCAACGATTGTCGTAACCCATAAATTAAGCCCTTACTTACTTCTAGAGATGTTTCGCCGCTCTCTTCGCTCATCGAGCGACCTTCTTGATCACATCCAAAAAGTTTGGATATGATACATCAGCTGCGTCCATGTCTTCTACGCTGACCCCTTCGTTCGATAGCATCCCGGCGATTGCCCAGGTCATGGCCAGCCGATGATCTCCAAGGCTGCTCGCTTGCCCACCACGCAAGGAGCGTTGCCCTTGTATGCGAAGCCCGTCGGGAAGTTCTTCGACCTTGGCCCCCAAAGCGTTGAGTCCCTCGGACACCGTACGGATGCGGTCGCTTTCCTTGACCCGCAGTTCAGCAGCATTACGGATGACCGTTTCCCCCTCAGCGAAACTTGCCGCCAGCGCAAGAATGGGAATTTCATCAATCAGTCTCGGAATCATGTCCCCTCCGATTTCGATCCCTTGAAGCTTTGCCGGGCGAACCCGGAGCGTCGCCCTCGGTTCACCACAGATTTCCGAAACATCGATCAATTCGATATCCGCGCCCATTGCTTTAAGAACGTCCAATATCCCGGTACGAGTGGGGTTTATACCGACATTGGGCAAAATTAGTTCCCCACTCCGAGCCAAACTTCCTAAGACGAGAAAGAAAGCCGCCGAAGAAATATCACCGGGTACCGAAACATCCTGACCCGTTAAGCGAGCTCCGCTGTGCACTCTTACCACCGTCTTCTCGCTGATCACCTCAACTCCGAATCCCCTGAGCATTCGTTCAGTATGATCCCTGGAAAGAGCCGGTTCCTGAACTATGGTTTCTCCGTTCGCTCTCAATCCAGCCAAAATAATCGCCGATTTGACTTGGGCCGAGGCCACAGCCGTCTGAAAGGTTTGTCCTTGCAACTGACCACCTCTCATGGTGAGGGGAAACAGATGACCGTCTTGCCGGCCAATAATCTGGGCACCCATCTGCTTGAGAGGGTCGGTGATCCGCCGCATAGGACGAGACCTGAGGGACACATCCCCCGTCAAGGTGACAGCGAAAGGGCTTCCCGCCAAGACTCCAAGCATCAGCCGCGAAGTCGTTCCCGAATTACCTGCATCCAGCACATCCGTTGGCTCCGTCCAGGCTTCCATTCCCTCGCCGCAAATCCAGACCTCTGTCCCCTGCCGCTCCGAAGAGACGCCCAATTGTTTTAAACAACGCAGCGTACTTAGACAATCTTGGCCTAATAAAAAATTTGAAATATGGGTTTCTCCATGAGCCATTCCCCCCAAGAGCGCTGCCCTATGAGAAATGGATTTATCGCCAGGAACTTCTATGGTTCCTTCGACGCCAGACACCGGCTTTACAAACACGCCTCGCATAGGTACTACCCCCTCAGTCTTGATTCATAGATTGAATGATTTGACGATTTATCAATACAGGACCGGACCGCATGAGCCTTACGAAACTCTTCTGCGATCGACTCTCGATCGCCTTGCTCAAGGTGTTCCCGCAGTTCCTTCATTCTTTGTTCCAAAAGGGTCAGTCCGCTGAGAATTGCCTTAGAATTTCTGACCAAAACTTCCTTCCACATTTCAGGAGAGCTGTCTGCAATACGCGTTATGTCTTGGAAACTCCGTCCACCTAACGCAAAGGCCGATTCCCCATCTTTAGAAGCATCTTGCGTAGCAAAAGTTAAGGCCACCGCCAACAAATGGGGGATATGACTAACCATCGCCACTTCAACATCATGATCTTTTGGTTCTCTAAACACGACTTTGGCGCCAAACCCTCGAACAACTTCTACAAGTTTTAGAACCACGTCTTGAGGGCAATCGGCCGCTGGGGTTAAAACATAGGGATACCCTTGAAAAAGATTGGGATCGGCAACCATAAACCCGGATTGTTCCTTACCGGTCATAGGATGCCCCCCCACAAAATGGAAGTCACCTGATCCAGCGTGAGCCTTCATCGTCGCTTTATGACAGATTTCCGCCTTGATACTCCCGACATCGGTCACAATTGTCCCCTTGGGGATTCTGCCCACCAATTGGTCATACCCCTTCGCAAACGCCTGAAGGGGTATGGCTAAAACGACCAAATCCACCTCCAGGAACCGTGGCATTTCCGTCCAACCTTCTTGCACCCAGCCCCTCGCTATGGCTTCATCGAGACTGGCCTTCTCTGGGTCAACCGCAAGAACTTCCCATCCCATTTGATGCAAGGCGCCTGCCCAAGACCCGCCGATGAGTCCCAAGCCGATGATACAGGCCTTCGGGGTACGAAGACCTGACCATCCCGGTGTTAAAATTTCTTCTGGACTTGCTATCACGAACTCACTTCCCCCAATTGTCGATCAAGAGCGCTTGTGAGCCTTGCCAAATCTGTCATCATAATTTGGAATTTATCCGGCGTCAAGGACTGTTTTCCGTCTGAAACGGCTTTTTCCGGATGCGGATGGACTTCAACAATCAGACCATCTGCTCCTGCGGCCAAAGCCGCTTTTGCCATGGGATGAACTAATTGCCATTTCCCCGTTCCATGACTTGGGTCAACAATGACCGGTAAGTGGGAAAGAGCGTGCAAAGCCGGAACCATACTTAGGTCCAGCGTATTCCGTGTATAACTTTCGAAGGTCCGAATGCCTCGCTCGCAGAACATCACCTGGTAGTTTCCACCATCCATGATATATTCCGCTGCCATCATCCATTCTTCTAAGGTGGCTGAGGGACCTCTTTTGAGCATGACTGGCTTCCCACACTTGGCAACTTCTTTGAGAAGGACAAAGTTCTGCATGTTCCGGGCCCCGATTTGGAGAACATCCGAATAATGCGCCACCAAGGAAACATCCTGTGCATCAATCACTTCTGTGATCACTAAAAGCCCCGTTTCGTCACGCGCTTCTGCCAAATAGCGCAAGCCTTCTTCCTCTAGACCTTGGAAGGAATAGGGAGAAGTACGGGGTTTAAAGGCGCCCCCACGCAAGAAGGTCGCACCGGCTTCGCGCACTGCATGGGCCGTTTCCAAGATCTGCGCTCTACTTTCGACAGCACAAGGACCTGCCATCACATGAACTTTTTTGCCGCCAATCTCTTGTCCTCCGACCCGAATAATGGTATCCGCAGCGTGTAACTCTCGACTGACCAATTTATACGGCGCCAAAATAGGCACCACTTTTTCTACCCAAGGCAACGCTTCTAAATCAAGGGCTTCCATGCGCGTGCGATCCCCAATAGCCCCCATAATTGTTTTCTCCACGCCTTGAGAAAGATGTATTTTAAAGCCCTCATCCGTTAACCGTGTAGAAACTTCTTCAATCTGTTCTGCCGTCGCACCCATTTTCAAAACAACAATCATTGTCTCCAGCCCCCTTCTACTATCCTACGTTCATTTAAATTCTTGCTTAGTTGTTAGCCATCTCCATGATCTCACTAAGCGCATGGATAAACTTCTCGTTTTCCTCATGAGTGCCAAACGTGATACGCAACGCTGCAGGATACCCAAACGCGACGCCCGGTCTTACAATGATGCCACGTTCTAACAACTTTTGGCTTAAGTTGATACTGGTATTCTCAAAGAAAGCAAAGATAAAATTCGTTTCCGTTGGATAAATCCGAGCCCCTAGTTGCAGTAGATGTGCCGTCATGTAGCGACGTTCTTCAGCATTCTTTTGAACAATTTCTTCTAGATAGTTCTTATCTTGCCAAGCAGCTAAGGCCCCTGCCAGCGCGACAGCGTTCGAATTGAATGGTTCCCTTACACGGTTCATGGCATCCGTCAGCTCCGGACGGGCGATGCCATAACCCAAACGGATCCCCGCTAAACCAAAGGCTTTCGAAAATGTTCTCAAAATAATAACGGGACGACGTTCTTCTAAAAAGGCCAAACCAGAAAAATTTGATTCGGAAAATTCAATATAGGCTTCGTCAAAAATTAAGAGGATGTGCGGTGGTACCTGTGCTACAAAGGCTCGTATATCTTGTTCCGACATGACCGTTCCTGTTGGGTTATTCGGATTACAAATGAAAATTGCCCGTGTTTTCTCGGTGATTTTAGTGAGTAGGCCTTGCAACGGATAATACCCTTCTTCGAGAGAAATTTCACACGGTACTGCCCCCATCAGACGGGAAACCGTTTCATAACGTGGGAAACTTGGCTTACCCATGAGGATTTCTTCTCCTGGTCGAAAAAATGCTTTTGCAATCATCTGGACAATTTCCTCAGAACCATTTCCTAGTAAAAAATGGTCAATGGAAAGCCCATATGATTCCCCCAAAGCACTTTTTAAGGTGAAAGCACCTGCATCCGGATATCTCTGAATGTCGCCGACGGCTTCCCTCATCGCAATAATTGCTCGGGGCGAAGGTCCCCAAGGATTTTCATTCGAAGCTAATTTAATAATTTCGGTCAAGCCGAGTTCTCTTTTCACCTCGTCAATAGGCTTCCCTGGTACATAGAGTGGCAGATTCCGGATTTCCTTCCTAGCTAGCTCTCCGAATATAGACTCCATTGTTCCACGTCCTCTCTTTTTAGGAATAAAGATAAAGAAAACTTGGCTAACGCCAAGCTTCAGCGAAGGCGGTCGCCTTAGTTGCACTTATGCTGCAGAAAGTATATAAACGTTAGTTTATACTTTCTGACAGTAAAACAAAAAGGCACCCTTGAATAGAAGGTGCCTTGACTCTTAATCGCCAACCATCCTACTATCCTACTAATCTTAGACGAGTCCTTCGCGAAGCACCCACAGGAACCTCACAGCTACCATCCTACATATAGCTTTGCCAAACAAAGCTAGCTTTCTACTAAATACTGACTAATACTGAACATCGAACTGTAAATTGAAACTATCTTACCACAGAAGTAGCCATTCTCACAACCCCTATCACAAGATTAAATAATTTCACGGCCGACTGCTCTGGCTACAGGCCTTACCTTGCTCATCAGTTCTGCAAAATGCTTGAAGTTTAAGGATTGTTCCCCATCACTTAAAGCGAGATCTGGTTGCGGGTGAACTTCAATCATTAAACCGTCTGCCCCTGCGGCAACGCCTGCCATCGCGACCGGACTGACCAGTGACCATCTGCCAGTACCATGACTTGGATCTAAAAAGACTGGTAGATGGGTGAGTTCTTTTAAGGCAGGGATTGCCGCGATATCCACGGTATTTCTGGTATAAGTCTCAAAGGTCCGAATTCCACGTTCACACAAAACGACCTGATCATTTCCTTCTGCTAAAATATACTCCGCGGCAAAGATCCATTCTTCTAAAGTTGCTGCCAAACCACGTTTTAGCAAAACCGGGCGCTTCGTTTTCCCTATTTCAGATAAGAGTGTGTAGTTCTGCATATTCCGTGACCCAATTTGAAACATGTCAGCCACTTCTGCAATCTGTTCAATGTCTCGAGCATCCATGACTTCTGTCACGACCGGAAGTCCTGTTAGCGCCTTGACTTGGGACAATATTTCCAGCCCTAGTTCTCCTCTTCCACGAAAAGAATAGGGAGAGGTCCTCGGCTTATAAGCCCCACCTCGAAGCATTGTCGCGCCTAGACGTTTAATCTCTAGAGCAGTGCTTAATAATTGTTCATAGCTTTCGATAGCACATGGACCGGCCACAACCACTAATTCAGGGCCGCCAACGATAACATCTCCCACTCGAACCGTCGTGGTTTTTTTGTGTTCATCCTTTCGTCGAGCGATTAGATTCACCGTTTTCCCTTCTTCCTCAGTTCATTTATGAATTGGTTACTCCTTGACGTCAAGCTTCACTAGATCCTTGCGTAGGGTTACGGCATTACGCAAAAATATGTGCTTTATTTCCGTTTGGCAACGCGTCGTATTGACGTGTAGCAGCACACGAATGCAGTGGGAGAGGCCACTGGGTACGGGAATTTCTGTCGCACAAAGAAGCGGTACTAACTCCCAACCGAGTTCACGGGCACTGGATGCAGGAAAATCCGCGTTCAAATCCGACGTTACTGTAAATATGGCGCTAACTAAGTCTTCTGTACAAAGCGTATTCTCTGAAAGGATTTTTTGCAAAAGTTCCTTGGTTGCTTGCTTTATCTCGGCGGCATCATTTCGATCAACTGTTGTCGCACCTCGAATTCCTCTAACCACGTGCCATCCCCCCTACTTCTTTGGGAGCAACGCGGTGACCCAGTCCCACTGCAACCTCATCCAAATGCAAGAGACCTATTCCAAAAAAAACCGCAACACTCAAATGATCATCTTGACGGGCAATCCCAATCTTTCCACCGATATTCAAGCCCATCGCTTTGCTCATAATTTGACTTAAGGCCTCACGAGTTGCACCGGCTACTGCGCCTTCATCCCCATGTGTCTCCTGGATTGCCCCTTCACGTTTGGCAGCCACTATCGCACGTTCTACGATCTTACGGACGGAACTAACATACTCACCACCGTAATCAACTGCAGCAGTTTTGACGCCAAGGCGTAGATATAACTCTTTTAAATTGGCCTCTTCTTCTCGGCTCTCTGTCATCGCCATTTTTAAAGCAGCGAGCGCTATTTTCTTGCTTTGTGCCATCATTGTGCTCCCATCCTCCTATCACACGATCGTTCTACTTTCTGAGTAGAGTAAAGAAAACTAGTTTAAAAGACACCTATCAGGTGCCTTTATTATAAACCTGTTCCACCGTTGTTATTTCAACTATTTACATCCGTCCTACCGTACTACCCTCCTTTGGAATAACCATGAAAAACTATACACGTTTGGATTATAGTCCTTAAACACGTGATTTGCAAACTACGGTCTGACTGTTAGAGTCTGAATATTGCTCTGCATCACGACCACTTGATTCGCACGGGGCTCCACCAATTGGGGTTCTTTCTTGGTCACTTGAACCTTCAACCCCTGAGCCAAACCTCTTCCGTCCAACTGAAGTTGACCTTCTTCTACCGTCATCTGAAGTTCCCCATTGGCTAAGGTTCCGATGACTTTACCATTTTGAAGCACACGGATGGGAGCAGCCGGTATCGCTTTTAACGTCAACTGCCAGGTCTTATGCGTTTGGGCAAGCGCAGGTAATTCCAAAGGGGGTGCTTCGACCTTTGCTGCCACCGCCATATAAAATTGGATCGGATCCCTAAGCACACTTAACTGCATTAATACAAGGATTACCGACGCTAAGACCATTACTCGGATGATCTTGCCTTCTGCCCGCTGGACTGCATTCCACATCCACTCTAATAAGCTTTCTCTTCGACGCATGTACAACACCTCGAAAAGAGTTTATGCACAAAGAGTCATAATCAGACCAACGAAAGCGCAGAATCGCTCGCAGAGCGGCCTGCCCTATACCCCATAGAAAACGCAGCCTGAAGATTATACCCGCCCGTAATGCCGTCGACATCCACAACTTCTCCTGCCCAATAAAGCCCCTCTACATTTTTGGAGGCCATGGTCTTCGGGTTGATTTCCTTCACATCAATGCCACCTGCCGTCACAATCGCGGTTACAATCGAGAGGGTTTCAGTAATGGTAATCGGTAATGCTTGCAATAATTCGACTAAGCGTTTGCGTTCTTCACGGCTGATTTGATGTACGACCCCATCCGGGTTGATCCCGCTCAATTGAATCATGACGGGAATCAGGCTTTGCGGTAAGAGGTCATCCAGCGCATTCTTGAACTGCTTATTGCTGTATTTTTGAAAATCCCGCTGTACCCGTACGTCTAATTGCTCTGGCGAAAGGGCCGGTTTAAGATTAATTCGTAGCTCGACTTGTTTCCCTCCACCCAGTGCGGCCCCAGCCTGACGGCTCATCGTCAAAATTATGGGGCCAGATACCCCAAAATGCGTAAACAACATTTCTCCAAACTCTGAGATCTTCTTCTTTCCGTCAATCCACAAAGAGGCTTCTGCATTTTTTAGAGCAAGCCCCTGCAGCTCCTTCACCCATGCTTCGGAGGTTTTCAGAGGAACCAAAGCTGGCCGAGGTGTAATCACATGGTGCCCCAGTCTTCGTCCAAACTTAAACCCATCCCCGTTTGAGCCAGTCGCAGGGTATGAGGCCCCTCCGGTACACACAATCACCGAGGGTGCTAAATATTGCTTATGACCCGCCACTCGCACTCCTTTGACATGCCCATTTTCAACCAATATTTCTTCCACGGCTATGCCTGATCGTACCTCTACTCCCTTTTGGGTTAAAAAGGCCTTAAGGGCTTGAACAATATTTTCTGCATCGTCGGAGACAGGAAAAACACGTCCTCCCCGTTCAACTTTCGTCTCCACCCCGTAACTCAGAAAAAACTCCCTTAGAGCGACGTTATCAAACTCTCTCAATATCCCGTGTAAGAACCGACCATTTCCAGGGTAGTGGCTAATAAAATCCGACACGTTTTCTTCGTTGGTTAAATTACAACGGCCTTTCCCGGAGATGGCTATTTTTCGGCCCAGATGTTCTTTTTTTTCCAGCAGAAGCACCCTTGAACCGGCTATCGCTGCTTGTCCTGCAGCCATCATACCCGCTGCTCCGCCACCCACCACAATTACTTGATACTCGTTCATTTCTTTATTCCCTTTCGTTTTTGCCCTTAGAACTCTTCTATGCTAAAATTAATAAATATTCACTGTTTAACAGACTACAGATTTAAATTGGAGGAATGTCTCATGAGTCTTGACCAACGAACCATCATTGTGACACAGATTTCGGCGGCAGTCGCTTGTAATGCTCTTGCTGCTCTCCGACTTGCTATCACAGAAGCTTTAGCCCTGGACATAAAGTCCGAAGAAATCCGGGAAATTCTCATTTTGTCCAAAGCTATTCAAGCACAGCCCATTTCTCATGTCACTCATTTAGTGGATCAAATTTTACACGCACCGAAGAAATTAACGCACGAACACAGTGCAGACTGTGGTTGTGGTAAACAGCAGTAAGCAACTTTAAAAGAAAAAGCCGCGACTATCAGGATCAACGGTTGAACAGGCCAAACATAAATCGTTGTTATCAAAAATCCGTTTCCCACACTTGCTACAATATCTGGGACTGCCCTCATGAATCAATATTTTACCGGTTAATAAACGATGAGACATGGGTTTAAGGCTCAAGGACAAGGCAAGCGGGCGACAGATTTCCACGCAACGCCCACATTGAACACATTTCTGGGGTTCCAAGATTAGGCGCAAGGACACAATCTTTTCCTCTTTCGCTGGATCTTCGATACTCTGGAGTATGTTCTTTTCTTGTTGCTTTTTTAAGGCGTCCTGGGGACAAATTGCCGCACAAACTCCGCAACTTGTACATGAGTCTGCGACTGTCAAAGCGTAAAAGGGTATTTTGCCACCCTTTGTTTTCTCCAAGGCCTCGATAAGCCACTGACGATATTTTGGCACATTATACGTATCCTCAGCTGCCAAGTTGGGTAGCCATTCTTCAAGTTTGTCACGACTTTTTTGTTTCCAGCCGGTCAAAGTATTTCGCGGAAATGCAGTCTTAAGGCTCTCTTTTGTCTCTGGCTCAGCGTCTTTTTCCTCCGGTCGAACTTGTATATGGATTGCAGCATGATCGGGCCAATCCACGTGAACTTGTTTGAACGCCTGAACGGTGGTGGCACACGCTTTACGATCATCGCACTGGGCACATACTCCCGTCATGATCGTGACAGATTTCTCCTCAGCCAACAGCATAAGGAGCATCCAGGCATCTCTGTTCAGTATACCCAAACAGGATATTTCAAAGCCACGAGGGATTGCCCGTGGACAATTTAACACGATATCGTTGCCTTCAAATAAATAATCATGGAGATTATCCATTGTACGATCTACAAAGCCATCACACGGGCACACGGCCATACATGCTCCACATTCAGTACACAGCTTGGTATTCAGCTGCCGATCCGCTAAGATCGCTTGATGCGGACAAATCTCTATACATAATTTACACGAACGGGCAAACGGCTTTTTCGTATTTAGACAATTTCCGTTATGGAAGACCATTTGGCATGTCATGTCTTATCCTCACGATCATATTCTTCGACTAAATTATCCGATGGTATAACGACACTAAGCTCGCTAAGTGGTGTTATACCCCTGGATAAGTTCAACTAAACTTCAGTAACTAAACTTCCTATATTTGATGGCTAACCTCAAACTTCCTTCTTAAATAGAAGAGGCTGGAAACACAACTAGTTGTGTTTCCGCCTCTTTTATTGATTTTCTGGAAGTAAGTACTTCGCCAGTTGGGTTTCAACGCCCACTAAATGATCCAACATGAGTTTCTGAGCCTTTAACATATCATGATTTTTAATTGCCTCATAAATAGAATAATGCTCGTTAAACAATCTCTCGGGTGAATTCTTGTCACTGTAAAGTTTGCTACGACTAGATTTCAACGTCTTTTGCATCGTTTCTGAGATGGTGTTCATCAATCGAATCAGCATCTTGTTATGCGTAGCCCTCGCGATGGCAAAATGGAAGTGATGATCTGCCTCTTCGCCTAAACGATCAATTTTGAGATCCAGTCGCATGACTTCCAAGGCATCGTACATATCTTGGACCTCAGCTTCTTGTACCCGCTCTGCTGCTAGCCCTGCAGCTTGTACCTCCAGGATTTTACGAACTTCATAAAGTTCCAAATCTGTATCTTTTTCAATAAATAGCATCCAAGCAAGGGGAGCAACCACCGAATCAATATTAACCTGTCTAATGTACGTTCCTTCTCCTGAACGTACTTCTATAAGGCCCATCGTTTCAAGGGCACTGATGGCTTCACGAATGGAGGCACGACTTACTTGAAACCTTTCGACTAATTCACGCTCTGAGGGTAAACGGTCGCCAGGTTTTAGATGCCCATCTGCTACCAATAATCCTATTTGATCAACGATCTGTTCATATATTTTCTTCGTTTTAATGGGTTTCAAATTCACTTAATGTCACTCCTCTATTCGACTGCCACTCATTAAAATTCACTAACACATAGTACTAGTGAATCCAGTGGGTCTAGGATTACCAGCGTGTGAGAAGGTAGTGAACTATTTGTATTGTTTCCAATTTTCTACTTCAGTGTACCATGACCCTTGTCATAATGAAACATGGAAACACTTATTTCAAAAAGTGCTTCCATATTGAGTGTCTTTGTAAAGCGCTTAGAACAACCTGAATTATGAATTCTGTTGTTCTTTTTTACCCGCTCTATAAGACTCAGCCAAGATTTGAATCGTGTGCAATACTTCTTCGTCAATGTTCGCATTTTCGATCCCACTTTGCAATTGCATGCGGCAAGCGGGACAGCCTGTTGCCACCGTATCCGTATTGGTCGTCTGGATATCGGCTATTTTACGATCTGAAATTTCCACGGATAAATCGGGGTGGACAAGACTGAAGGAACCCGCCATACCACAACAGCGGCCAGCTTCTTTCATTTCAATCAGTTCCACGCCAGGAATACTTTTAAGAATCTCACGCGGTTCTGTGCTAATCCCTTGTCCACGGTTTAAGTGGCAAGGATCATGATAGGTCACTTTACGCGAGACTCGTCCCAAGCCTTCTTTTTTAAAGGGAACTTGATGGATCATGAACTCAGAAATATCATACGATTTTTCAGCCCACTTATCCGCCAAGACTTTAAGTTCTGGATCATTCTCCAGTAACTCTCCATAAACATGCTTCCAAGCAGTACCGCAAGAAGAGCAAGCTACGACTAAGGCGTCAGCCCCTATCTTTTCAAAGGCCTTCAGATTGCGTTTAGCCATAATACGAGCTGAGACAACATCTCCATTGACCGAAGCCGGGATACCACAACATCCCTGACCCTTCGGAATGACGACCTCAATATCATGTTCTCCAAGCACCTCGATGACCGCTCTACCGATGTCCGTGTAGAAGTAGTTCATCATGCAGCCTGTGAAGAGCGCTACTCTCATTTTTGGTTTTTTAACCGAAATCACTTCAGGAAATTCGGAACGCAAGGTCTTACTTGGCAACATTGGGAACACTTTGTCCTTGCCTATCCCAATATCAACGCGCATACGTGCTAATTTACTGTGTCTATTTGGTATGTTCTTTAAGGCAACAGCCTGAAAGATACTCCCCGCCTTCATCCCGAAATCAAACATTCGCTGCATCTTCAACGCAGTAAAAGCAATCGTTTTGACGGGATGTTGCCCTTGTTTACGAACGCCTTCTGCCCTTCCAGCCAGAATAATCTTATCAAACCGAACCCCACAAGGGCAGTTATTACTGCAGGCATTACAGGTCGTGCATAGGGAAAGACGTTCGGACAGTCCCTTCGTCATCTCAATTTCTCCCGAGAGGAAAAATTCTATTAAACTAATCTTGCCTCTTGCAGCTCCAACCTCTTGACGTGATTCCTTATAAATCGGGCATACTGCCTGACAGTTTCCGCATTTCATACATTTACGGAGTTCTTCGGTAATCGAATCCAACGAATCATATACGGACACGATTAGTCCCTCCTTACTATTTTGCCCGGGTTCAACACATAGTTTGGATCTAGGGCTTCTTTAATGCGACGTAACGCCGCTACGCCAGCTTCACCAAATTCTAAGTCAAGATATTTCATTTTGGCAATTCCAATCCCATGTTCACCTGAAAGGGTTCCTCCAAGTGCGATAGCATTTTCGAAAATCTCGTCAACTGCTAGGTGAACCCGTTTCATTTCTTCCACATCTTGAACATCAGTCAATATGGTGGGGTGTAAGTTCCCATCTCCGGCATGCCCAAACGTTGCAATTTGCAGATCGTGTTTTGTTGCAATTCGACGGATTGCTTTCAGCATCGCGGGAATTTTGCTGCGGGGAACGGTGGCATCTTCCAGTACTGTTGTCGGTCGTTTCTGAGCGAGAGCTGGAAGTGCGCTACGGCGAGCTAACCACAAGAGGTCGCGTTCATGATCGTCTTTCGCAATTTTTACCTCGACGGCCCCTTCTTCTTTTAGAATTCGTTCAACCAAAACAGCTTCTCGTTCAACCACTTCTTTGTAGCCATCCACTTCACATAAGAGCACTGCTTCAGCGTCCATAGGAAGTCCTGCATGCACAAAATTCTCCACGGTTTGAATCGTCACCTTATCCATAATCTCAAGTGTCGCGGGAATCACTTTATTACGAATAATAGCCGCGATGGCATTGCCGGCTTTATCAACGTTATCGAAGACAGCCATGATGCTCTTACGCGCCTCCGGAGCGGGAATTAGTTTCACAATAATCTCAGTAATAATCCCCAACGTTCCTTCTGATCCCGTAAAGAGAGCCACTAAATCGTAGCCTGTCACATTTTTGACTGTTTTTCCTCCCCAGCGAATGACTTCTCCATTCGCCAAGACCAATTGCAAACCCATGATATAATGTTTGGTTACACCGTATTTTAGGCCACGCAGACCACCTGAACACTCGGAAACTGATCCACCCATCGTTGCTGTGGTGATCGTACCGGGATCCGGTGGATACAATAAACCGTGTTTAGCAGCTTCATCATTGAGTGCTTGTATAATCACCCCTGGTTGCACAGTGGCGGTTAAATTATCTTGATCTACTTCCAAGATATTATTTAAGTTGAGCATAGAGAGAACGATACCCCCTTCAATGGGAATGGTCCCCCCACTAAGGTTTGTTCCCGCACCGCGTGGATAGATCGGAACATGATACTGATTGGCAATTTTAACGATCTCCGCCACCTGTTCAGTGGAAATAGGAGAAACAACAACATCTGGCATATGATGCTTCATGGCCGCAGTAGCGTCATAAGCATAGGTTAGTAAATCTTCCTTCTCTGTGAGGACATTTTCAGTACCGAGCACTCGAACAAGTTCTTTGACGACTTCATGAGCTAACATCCTTTAACCTCCTCAAAACTTTGTCCCTTGTCTGATGGTCAGACCACAACTTTAATTATATAATAATTCAATTAAAGTGAAATTTCAAGCACTAAATAAAGTAAATACTATATTATTGTTGAAAAAAAGGTGGGAAGAGTAAAAATGATACCTCTTCCCACAGTTCAATAGTTCATCAATTAACAGAGATTAGTGTATTACTGAGGCAATTGTCGGCATGATGCCTGCAATCGTTGGCATCATACCTGGAACGATATACGCTTGGATATAAGTCATGATACAAATAAGAAGCAAAAGGAAGATCGAATGTTTTAAGGTGAAGCGGAAGAGGTCAGACTCTCTACCCACTAAGCCTGTTGCTGCTGCAGCGACGGCAATGGATTGTGGCGAAATCATTTTACCCACAACACCACCGGAGCTATTCGCAGCAATGGTCAACACTGGATTAACCCCGATTTGCTGAGCCGTTACTTGTTGTAGCTGACCAAACAATGCGTTAGCAGAGGTGTCAGAACCCGTTAAGAACACACCGAGCCAACCGAGGATTGGAGAGAAGAACGGAAATAAATGACCGGTTTTCGCAAACAGAAGACCAAGAGTATAAGAGAGACCAGAATAGTTGGCAATGTATGCGAAGCCAAGGACCGAACTGATCGTAATGAGCGGATATATGAGGGTTTTCATGGTTGATCCTAATACTTTAGCCCCTCTTGATGGACTGATTTTAAGAATCAGCATGGTGATAAGGCAAGTGATCAAGATGGCAGTGCCTGCGGCTGCAAAGAAATCCCACCTGTAACTAGCCGCGTACATTGCCGGTTTCTTAACAATCGGCATTGTTTTCATAACCAAGCCATCGAGTCCAGGCCAATGAGGAATGTTTACAAACCATTTTAGATCTTTTCCTATAAAATCTTTAAACGTTTGTGTTCCCCAAATTCCCACGATCACTGTGAGAATTCCAAATGGGGACCAAGCTTTAATGATTTGACCTGTCGTATAATTCTTAAAGGCTTCGAGCTTTTCACTTTTTTCACTCGGAAAGCGCCAGATATTTTTGGGCTTCCAAAATTTAAGCAAGATAATCGTGGCAATGAGAGAAACTACAGAAGCAATGATATCTGGGAGTAAGGGGCCTAGGTAATTAGACGACCACCATTGTGCCAGCGCGAAGGAACCCCCTGAGACGAGGATCGCAGGCATGACTTCTTTGGCGCCTTTCCAGCCAGCAATGATAATAACCAAGTACAAAGGAATCATAATGGAAAGGAAGGGGAGCTGGCGCCCCACAGCAGCAGCAATAAGATTCGCATTAACCCCTGTTACTGTACCTGCTGTGATAATGGGAATACCAAT
>Ga0209125_1002070_pt1 | contig 16454 bp, 18 predicted proteins | sample BarGraIncub1131A_FD_184503 | JGI IMG/M metagenome (GOLD analysis project Ga0209125, IMG submission 184503) | Arctic peat soil microbial communities from Barrow, Alaska - Barrow Graham LP Incubations 11-31A (SPAdes) (version 2) | ecosystem: Environmental > Terrestrial > Soil > Wetlands > Peat...
AAAGTGTCTGTAGGTCTGCAGCCCGAGAGGACCAGAAGACAAAGAACGAGTGCGACAGTGAAGACCGCACCCCACCGTGATGTACGAGTTCTGCTCATGTCTGACTCTCCTTGTTACCAGGATATAAAGATACGGCACGACATGCATCGGGTCGTTACCAGGGGGCTCTTCGGCTGATTAGGCTTGTAGCATTGGTTAGGTGAAGTATAGGGACGAGTCAGGAAATGCAAGGAGAAATGTGCAGAGAAGATGAAAAGAAGGGGGACAGGGGACCGGTCCGTCCGATGTCAGGGTCGTTTGTGTTCAGACTCTGCCCTGAACATCACTCCTAATGTGGCGTAGTCGTCGGCTCGACGATGGAGTTCCTGGATCTCCTCGTCTGTAAGTGATCGCACAGCGCGTGCGGGGACACCCATCGAGAGTGACCGGGCAGGGACGACCTTGTTCTCAGGAACCAGGGCTGCTGCGGCTACCACTGCTTCATCACCAACAGTGGCTCCTGTGAGGACGGTGGCATGCATGCCTACCATGGAGTGGTGGCCGATTGTACATCCATGCAGGACGGCGCTATGCCCGACAGTGGCGCCCTCGCCGACAACGAGAGGGTTGCCGGGTTCTACATGCCCCACCACGTTGTCCTGGACGTTCGCATTTCGGTGCACGACGATGGGTGCAATGTCACCACGGAGGACCACCCCATACCAGATGCTGGCACCTTCCTCAACGGTCACATCTCCTATCAGGACGGCCGTGTCGGCGACAAATGCTGTGGATGCTACGGTTGGAGTCTTTCCGTCGAAGTTACGCAAGATCCCAGGCATCAGTAGTCCTCCTTGTGATGCAGTCGTTTTGCATGAGTGTCAGCAATATCTGCGATAAAGGTCAGTCCAGCCAGGCCCAGCGCGCTTGTGCCACCGACAACTGCCAAGACTGACCAACCCATTGGTTTGCCGACGAGGTGCATAACAAAGGCTCCCATAAAGGCAGCGCAGGCGACCAGGACCAGAACAATGCCTGCTGTGCCCGCCAGATGAGCCGGTTCACTTCTATGCTTTACTTTCTTTGAGGATTGCACAAAGTATAGGGTAGCACTGTTCTTCGCAGTGCAATATGGGGTGGCTCGCTCACTACACGGTTGCCAGAAATCTGAATCATGCAGGAGGAGAAAGGATGAAGAAGACAGCGTTTGCCCGTGGTGTAGTATTGATGGTTGTTGCTGTAATGATCGTCACGGTCTTGACAGGGTGCAAGACTCAGACTGTGACATTCAACTGGGGGACTGACCCGACGTATCAGCCATTCGAATACGCCGATGCGAACAACAAGCCCACAGGGTTTGACGTCGAACTGATGGAAGCCATCGCAGCGAAGATGGGCAGGACCAGCAATCTGACCAGTGAGGCTTTTGATGGACTTCTCCTTGCCCTGGAGGGAAAGAAGTTCGACGCTGTCTGTGCCGCCATGACGATTACCCCCTTACGCGAGAAGGAGGTCAGTTTCTCCATTCCCTACTACCGGTCGGACATGGGCATCATGTACAACCCGGCCAAGAACACTATCACCAAACCCGAGGACCTCGTGGGAAAGACGGTTGGCGTTCAGGTTGGCACGACAGGCGAGATTGATGCCAAGCTGATCACTGGCGTGAAGGTCAACTCGTACCCCGACATCCAGCTTGCCACCCAGGACCTCGAAAATGGCAGGATCGACGCTGTGGTCAACGACTATCCCGTGTGCACGGCCTATGCCAGTACGCATCCTGCATTGAAGGTTATCGATACGACTTCGATAGCTGGCCAGGACCTGACACAGCTGTATGGTATCGCCGTGCGGAAAGACGACACTCAACTCAAGAGCGACATCGATGCGGCCCTCCGTAAAGTGGTTGCGGATGGGACGTACGCGACCCTCTACCGCAAGTACTTCTTTGCCGACCCGCCATACCTGCCCAAGTAGCAGTTGTGGTCGGGGTAACGAAAAATGATTAAGTGGTCGATCATCTTCGACAACCTGCCGTTCCTCCTGGCAGGTGCATGGACCACGCTTACACTGACGGTCGTCTCGATGATCTTTGCGACTGTCGCTGGGCTTCTGGTGGGGCTGTTGAACATGTTTGGTGGAAAGGTCATCGGCGCCATTACGCGTGTCTACATCGAGGCCATTCGCGGGACGCCGGCTTTGCTGCTGATTCTGATCGTATATTATGCTCTCCCGACGATAGGCCTGAACCTGCCTCGGTTCCCTGCCGCCGTGGTTTCTCTTGCAGTGTGCTATGCAGCCTACATAGCGGAGGTCTTCAGAGCGGCTGTGGAATCGATCCCCAAGGGACAGTCTGAAGCCGCTTTCTCGCTGGGCATGAATCGGGCGCAGGCACTGCGCCACGTTATCCTCCCGCAGACGTTCCGGCGAGTTCTGCCGCCGCTTGCCAATGAGTTTGCGGCGTTGATCAAAGATACTTCCCTGGTCAGCGTCATTGCGATGCAGGATCTTCTCTTCAATGCGAAGATCATCGGCGCCCGCACCGCCAACTTTTTGTCGCCGCTCATCGGCGCAGCACTCATCTACTTGATCATGACTACTCCGGTCATGCAGTGGTCCCGAAATCTCGAGAAGAAGGTAGAGTGAGATGGCCGGCGGCATGATGATGTCACAGGGGAAGCTGCTCGTCGTCGAGGAGCTGCACAAGTCGTTCGGCTCTCTCGAAGTCATCAAGGGAGTCAGCTTTGACATGGATTGCAAGGAACGGCTGGTGGTGATGGGGCCCTCAGGTTCGGGCAAGAGTACGCTGGTGAGGTGCATTAACTGGATCGAGCCCCCGTCGGCCGGCCGCGTGACATTCGACGGCAAGCTCGTCGAGTCAGGCAAGTATGACATTCGCAGACTGAGAGAAGACATCGGCATGGTGTTTCAGCAGTTCAACGTGTTTCCTCACCTCACCGCTCTTCAGAACGTCGCCCTGGGCCCTCTCGTCGTCAAGAAGATTGCTCGCAAAGCGGCTGAGGCTGAGGCAATGGAGCTTCTGGCGAAGGTCGGTCTGTCGCATCGCGCCGATTACAAGCCTGGTCAGATGAGTGGCGGTGAGCAACAGCGCGTGGCCATAGCGCGTGCGCTTGCCATGCACCCGAAGCTCATGCTGTTCGACGAGCCGACGTCCTCCATTGACGTGGAGTTGATCCATGAGGTCCTCGACGTGATGGTCAGACTTGCAGACGAAGGCATGGCGATGATTGTCGTCACACATGAGATGGGTTTTGCGAAGGAAGTCGCGGACCGTGTCATTTTTATGGATCAGGGACTCATCATTGAGTCCGGATCTCCTTCTGAGGTATTCGAGCATCCTCAGCATGAGCGTACACAGAGTTTCCTGAGCAAGGTGCTCTTGGCCTGAATGTGCTAATATCATGAGGAGGGGCGTCGAAAGGCGCCCCTCTTTTTCTTTTCATCGGGCGCCTTTTGACTACACTTGAACATGAGGTCTATGGGACACATGGATACAATCGTCTATCCGGGCACGTTTGATCCGGTTACCAGAGGACATGTTGACATCATTGAGCGCGGAGCGCGTCTGTGCGGCCGGCTCGTTGTTGGCGTGGCCGGCATAGTGTATAAGAGTCCAATGTGGTCGCTCGACGAGCGCGTCGACATGGTCCGCAGCGCAACGCGGCATATCCCGAATGTCGTGGTGGAAGGCTTCGACGACCTGGTCGTTCATTTCATGCAGCGCGTAGGCGCAAATATCATGCTGCGCGGATTGCGACCCGTGTCGGACTTTGATTATGAAGTACAGTTCGCCTGGGCGAACAGGCATCTCGACCCGAATGTGGATATCATCTATCTCATGAGCTCGCAGGAGCATTTCTTCGTTTCCTCCACACTCATCAAACAGATGTACGAAGGCGGGGGGGACATTCGTGATTTGGTGCCTGCGAGTGTTGCAGACAGGATTGTGCTTGGCCTGTCTCGGGCCAGGGGAGGAACGCATGATTGAGAAGCTTACGCTGCAGGACATCATCGACCGCATCGATCAGGTAAGGGAGCGGAGTCCGAGGTTGCTTGGGTATCGCCTCATCAAGGACGAGGAGCTGGCAGATGCAGTCGCACATCTCCGCACGGCATTCCCGGAACAGGTCCGCAATGCGTATGCCCTGCTGGAGCAGCGTGACGCCCTGATGGCCGATGCCAGGCGACAGTGCGGCCGAATGATAGAAGAGGGCCAACACTCGCACGACGACCTGGTTGCAGACAACGAAATCGTACGTTCCGCTGCCGTCGAGCGGGAGCGCATGATGGCGGAGGTTGTGGCCGCGCGAAAGACCGCTGAACAGCAGGCTGACGACTACTCACTCAAGATGCTGGAACAGCTGAAGCAGATTTTGGCGAGATTGACTGAGACTGTCAAGGCGTCGGAGACGCAGTTTCATGTGGAGGAGAACAACGATGAGACTCGAACTCCAGAAACTGAACATTGAGGAAGGGAGCAGTCAATCGTTCGCGTTCGAGGAAACATCGGTCGGAGATCTCCCTGGAGTTGCGCTTCTTGAGCCAGTAACAGGGCAGTTCGTCCTCAGCAATCTCGGAATCGGCTATCAGTTCTCCGGGGCGTTCGGTGCGAGGGTGAGCCAGCCCTGCGTGAGGTGTCTGGACCCGGTCGTGGAGGATGTCGAGTTCGACGTCAATGAAACATACCTTCTCAATGGGGAAGATGATCCTGATCAGGAAGACGTGTTTGCGCTTGAGTCGGACGTACTCGACGTTTCCGATGTGGTGCGCCAGCACCTGCTCATCGAAGTCACCGAGTTTCCACTGTGCAAAGAAGACTGCAAAGGGCTATGCCCCGAATGTGGGGCGAACTTGAACTCGACAGTATGTCCGCATCAGAAATTGCTGGAGGAGAAGTAATCATGTACATCGACAAGGCAGCAGACTACGTCGGGCAGGTCCAGACCATCAATGGTTGGGTCTACAACAGCCGCAGCAGCGGGAAAGTAGCATTTGTCCTCGTTCGGGACGGCAGCGGCATCATGCAGTGTGTCGTCGCCAAGAGTGACATCGACGAGTCGACATTTGAGGCGGTGCGCCACCTCACGCAGGAGAGCAGCATCAGTATCACTGGTGCGATCCATGCCGAAGAGCGGGCTCCAGGCGGTCACGAAATGCATGTTCAGAAGATTGAGGTCCATCAGGCAGCTGTAGACTACCCGATAACGCCCAAGGAGCACGGCGTCGATTTCCTGATGAGCAACCGGCACCTGTGGCTCCGCTCGAAGCGCCAGTGGGCGATCATGCGCATACGTGCCACGATCGTCAAGAGTATCCGTGACTACCTCGATGACAACGGCTTCCTGCTCATGGACGCTCCCATCCTTTCCGCCAATGCCTGCGAAGGATCTTCGACCCTGTTCTCGACCGACTATTTCGGCATACCCGCTTACCTGTCGCAGAGTGGCCAGCTATACAACGAAGCGACGGCCATGGCCTTTGGAAGAGTTTACTGCTTTGGTCCTGCGTTTCGCGCTGAGAAGTCCAAGACGCGCCGGCACCTGACCGAGTTCTGGATGGTCGAGCCCGAGATGGCGTACTGCAATTGGTCGCAGAACTGCGATGTTCAGGAGGAATTCGTCACGTACATTGTGCAGCAGGTCCTGGAGAAGCGTAAAGAGGAGCTTGCCATCATCGAGCGGGATCTTTCTCCGCTGGAAAAGATAGCTACACCGTTTCCACGCATCTCCTATGATGAGGCGGTAAAGCTCCTGCAGAAAGCCGGTTCGCCGATACAGTGGGGCGACGATTTCGGTGGGGACGAGGAAACGCTCATCTCGAACCAGTTCGAACGACCTGTTTTTGTGCACAGCTACCCAAAATCGTTCAAAGCATTCTACATGAAGACAAACCCTGCCAATCCGCAGACGGTACTGTGTGCTGACCTGCTGGCTCCAGAGGGATACGGTGAAATCATCGGAGGCGGGCAGCGCGAAGACGACTACGAGTTGCTTCTCGAACGGGTTCATGCCGAGGGGCTTGCTGAAGCAGACTACCAGTGGTATCTGGACCTTCGCAAGTACGGATCGGTCCCGCACAGCGGGTTTGGTCTTGGTGTCGAGCGGACAGTAGCGTGGATCTGCAAGCTTCCGCACGTGCGGGAAACAGTCCCGTTCCCCCGCTTGCTTGAGAAGATCTATCCATAGACCGGGAGCAATGGCTGCAGCCAAGGGCTACGCGTCAGGCTCCAACGAGGTCTCAGTTACTGAGGGTCTTACAAGCCTCAGGGGTAAGAAGCCTGCGTCGCTCTATGTCTTCGCGCCCGGAGACGACTATTTCGTTCCGCAGGCGAAAGAAGCAGCGCGCTCACAGGTAGCGGAAGCTTTCCGGGCCTTCGATTATGCCGAGTTTGAGGGTAGCGACGACAACGTGGACGGGATCCGCGAGTTCCTCGGCAGCGAGAGTTTCGGGTCCGGGCGCAAGGTTCTTGTCATCAACGGCCTCGAAGACAAGGGAGCCAAACGTCTGGGTACTATGGCCCCCCTGTTTCTGTCTGGCAGCACCACCATTGTCATATTTGCGGACCCCGCCAAAGTTCCTTCAGAACTGCTGAAAAAAGCGTATGTGATTACCAGCTACGCTGTACCCCCGACTGCGGTGCGCTCCTGGATCAAGAAGCGGTTCGACGGGCGTGCAATAGAGGACCAGGCCATCCACGAGCTCATGGAGCGGACGGCAAGCAGTTTCTTCCTTATGCGAAGCGAGATCGACAAACTCCTTGCCTATACCGGCGCAGCCGTCACTGTCGCAGATGTCCGTGAGGTCGTGCCTCGGTGCCACATTGCGGCTGCCGCTGATCTCGTCGAGGCAATCTCTCTCAGGAAGTACGACCGTGCGGCGACAGCGCTCTATGACCTGTCAGCTTCCGGAGCGACGGACACAACTATTCTCTATGATGTGGAACTCGGGTTTGTACGGTTGCTGAACGCAAAGCTCGTGTCGAAGTCGAACCGGCCCAAGGCCGACCTCAGGGCCTGGTGCCTGCGCACCCAACATCAATACCTCGACGATTATACGCTAAGTGCTCTTCTGACAGCGGCAAGTCATATCAAGCTGCGTGAACTCGAGGTCATGCTGGAACATCTCGAGGAAATCGAGTATGAAACGAAAAAAGGGCTCACCAGCAGTGCGCTGGTAGCCCTTGAGCGGTTGCTTTCAGCAGTAGCTCTTACGAAGCAGTAGCCTTGGTCGCAACCTTGGCGGCATTCGCCTTCTTCATCAGGCGAGACTTCTTGCGGGCAGCCGTGTTCCTGTGGACAATGCCCTTCTGGGCGAGTTTGTCGAGTTGTTTCACGGCGTCGACAACTTTCTCGGGAGCGTAATCAGACTTACGAGCCATATCCAGGGCAAGCTTTGTCTTTGCCGTATGCTCAGTGTTGTATGCTGTCCGTGTTTTGGTCTTGCGGACGTCCTTAAGGGAAGCTTTCTTTATTGGCATAAAAATCTCCTTTGTCTCTTCGGAACTTGTCATGTCTACTGTACCCATTTTCCCCGTGATGTCAATGATTGAAAGGCCCTTGTGTACCTGATGAATGAGCTGTCCTGTTCGTCTTGTTGCGGACTGAAGGTTCCCATACTGTGAATGGAGTAGCACAGGTCTCTTGACGTGGCATGTAACGGGTAGGGAAGGTTGACTTCTGTCCGTGCTGTTATAGAATTCACATGGTTCACCTGTGTTCGGGTAGGTCTGATTGATATGCACCGGGTTACTCCGTGCGTTTGGCGAACGTCAGCAGTTCGCACCATTGTGGTTTAGTGACGTGGGGAAAGGAGACAGCATGGAGCGTTTCTCACCCGAATCGGTCGATGACCTAGTCGCTGCAACAGGGAAACCTGAGGAGTGCCGATAGGTCATGAAGGCAGAGTTGGCGGCTGGCGTGGAATTTTGCAGAGAGACAACAAGAGGGCGCAGATGCTGCTCATGAATCTTGTTGTCCTTGCAGGTGGCCGTAGCCGGCGAATGGGATTGCCGAAGTACTGCCTTTCTCTCGCAGGTATCTCCCTCTACGAATACCCCTTGCGTCGGCTTGGTGCGCTGTACCAGCGCCACATTATCGTCGAGAACGAGGGTCTCATACCTGCAGACGGCAAGCCGGAGCGACTAGTTGTCGGCGACCTTGTTGCTGATGCAGGGCCTCTGGGCGGTATCTACTCTGGACTCAAGGCATCAGACGCGCCATTGAACATGGTGGTCGGTGCCGACATGCCGTTTGTCTCCTCTGCACTTGCTCAGGCGATGGGAAGGCGCGCACACGACCAGGAGATGGATATCCTCGTTCCCAACATTGACGGTCTTCTTGAGCCGTTGTTCGCTATCTATTCTTCTCGGGTCGCCAACGTCGCAGCCGAACTTCTGGCATCGGGGGTTCGCTCTGTTCGGGAACTCTTTCGCAATGAGTCGTTGCACATTGGCTTTGTTGACCGGGCCTACTGCGAGCAATACGATAAACGGCTATTGTCTTTCTTCAACGTGAACACACCGGACGATCTCATTATGGCACGGCTGATGATGCGTACGGGTGAAAAGTCGATAGAGGAGGAACGCGTATGCGGATGAACTTGGAAGATCGATTGAAAGAGAACCCAGAGCTGAAGGGACAGTTTGACGAACTTGACGTGTATATCGATGAGAAGGCAAGTCAACAGGGAAGCCTCATCAACGTTATGCACCGCGCCCAGGAGATTTTTGGCTATCTCCCGGACGATGTACTCGAGTATATATCGACGAGGCTGAATGTGCCACGCTCGACCGTGTACGGTGTCGTGACGTTTTATCACTTCTTTAGCCGCGTTCCAAAGGGACGACACACGGTCAGCGTGTGTCTGGGGACCGCATGCTACGTCCGCGGTGGCAGCACCGTGTATGAAAGGGTCATGAAGACACTGGGCATCAAGGCCGGGGAGACGTCGCCGGACGGGCGTTTCACGCTCGATCTGGTGCGCTGTGTGGGAGCCTGTGGCCTTGCCCCCGTCATCGTCATCGACAAAGATACGTATGGCCGCATGACACCGGACAAAGTCATCACGTTGCTGAACAAATACGCATAGCCCTGAAAACAGAGGAGGAGACGATGAAGTCACTGGAAGAACTGAAGCGCATCAAAGAGCAGACCCTGAAGGCCATGGACCTTCGCCAGGCTAAGGAACGGGGCAAGGTTGTCGTTGCCATGGGTACGTGTGGAATTGCTGCAGGAGCCAAGGACGCTCTCATGGCCGTCATTGAGGAACTGGAGAAAGCCGACATCCATGATGTCCAGGTAGTGCAGTCTGGCTGCATGGGTCTGTGCGACAGGGAACCGACTGTCGAAGTATCGATGAAAGACCAGCCCAGTGTCATCTATGGAGACGTCAATGATGCGAATGCCCGCCGAATCGTCCGCGAGCACATCCAAGGCGGTCAGGTCGTCGCGGAATTGGTCATCAAACGGGGGAACATCTAGCCGGAAAGGGAGACGGGAAAACGCAATGATACGAAATCAGCTGTTGATCTGTGCGGGTGGCGCCTGCATTACAAGTGGTGAAAAGAGCGTCAAGGACGTGCTTGTCGAAGAGCTGGCGAAGAACGGCATCCAGGATGAGATCCAGATCATTGAGACGGGTTGCATGGGAGCGTGCGACCTGGGTCCGATCGTTGTCGTCTACCCGGAAGGGACGTTCTACCAGAAGGTCAATGTGCGGAATGCAGGCCTCATCGTCAGTGAGCATCTCGTCAAGGGACGCACTGTGCCTGAGTTGCTGTATCATGGACCCGCAAGCGAAAAAAAGGCTCAGACAAGTGAGGAAATACCTTTTTACACACGACAGGTCAAGCGAGTGCTGCGCAACTGTGGTGTGATAGATCCACTCTCGATCGAAGAGTTCATTGCCCGTGATGGCTATTTTGGTCTTGGCAAAGCCCTGGAGATGAGTCAGGACGAAATCATCAAGATCGTGCAGGATTCTGGGTTGCGCGGACGCGGTGGAGCGGGATTTCCGACGGGAATCAAGTGGAAGGCCGCGCAAGAAGCAACGGGCTCTCCGAAATACGTCGTCTGCAATGGTGATGAAGGAGATCCAGGTGCTTTCATGGACCGCAGCGTGCTTGAAGGTGACCCACACTCAATCATTGAATCGATGGTCATCGCTGGGTACGCTATTGGCGCTGCAACTGGCTATATGTACGTGCGTGCGGAGTATCCCCTTGCCATGGAGCGTTTCGACTATGCCCTCAAGAAGGCTCGTGAGTACGGGTTCCTTGGACAGAACATCCTCGGCAGCGGGTTCGACTTTGATATCGAGATTCGCATCGGCGCCGGGGCATTTGTCTGCGGCGAGGAGACCGCACTTCTCCGGTCCATCGAAGGGAAGCGGGGGATGCCCAGTCTGAAGCCTCCATTCCCGGCTCAGGCAGGCCTGTGGGGCAAGCCGACGCTCATCAACAACGTAGAGACGTATGCGAACATCGCCCCCATCCTGATCAATGGTGCAGACTGGTTCCGCAGTGTCGGAACAATCAAGAGTCCCGGCACCAAAGTCTTCGCTCTGGCTGGGAAGGTCCAGAACACTGGACTCGTCGAGGTTCCTATGGGCACAACGCTCCGTGAGCTGGTCTTTGACATCGGCGGCGGAATTCTTGGCGGCAAGAAGTTCAAGGGTGCCCAGACGGGAGGACCTTCTGGCGGTATCATTACCGCTGACTACCTTGACATGCCCATCGATTTCGATTCGGTCAAGGAGATTGGGACGATCATGGGTTCCGGTGGTCTCATCGTCCTCGACGAGGACAACTGCATGGTCGACGTGGCCAAGTTCTACCTTGAGTTCGTCGTTGACGAGTCCTGCGGCAAGTGCACTCCTTGTCGCGAGGGCACGAGACAGATGTATCGGATCATGGACCGGATTTGTGATGGCAAGGGTCACGCTGGCGACATCGAGAAACTGAAGAGCCTGGGGAAGGTCATCCAGCTTACTTCACTCTGTGGATTGGGGCAGACAGCGCCCAATCCAGTCCTTTCGACCATTCGCTTCTTTGAGGACGAGTACCGCGCACACATTGAGGACAAGAAATGTCCAACACATGTCTGCAAGCATCTGCTTACCTATAGCATCAATCCGGATAAGTGCGTTGGTTGTACTGCGTGCGTGCGCCAATGCCCTGTCCAGGCTATTACCGGCGAGGTCAAAAAAATCCATGTTATCGATCAGGACAAATGCATCAAATGTGGTTCGTGCTATGAAGTTTGCCGTTTCGGTGCCATTCTCAAAGAGTAATTCACCCGGAGGGAGTTCATGATGAGTGAAAAATTGATCAACGCAAAGATCGACGGGAAGGACTATCAGTTTCCTATGGGAATGACTATCCTGGATGCTTGCAAAAGCACTGGATATGATATCCCCACTCTCTGTTACCTCGAAGGCATTGCCGAGGAAGGCGCTTGTGGAATGTGCGTCGTCGAGGTCAAGAAAGCTAGGACCCTTCAGAGGGCCTGTGTAACCAAGGTCACTGATGGCATGGAGATTACGACAGACTCTTCTGTCATTCATGACGCACGGCAGACGAATCTCGAACTTGCACTTGCGCATCACCCACTGGACTGTATGACCTGCGATGCAGACGGAGATTGCGAGCTGCAGGAGCTTGCCTACCAGTTCGGCATCAAGAAGAGCGAGTTCCTCGTTGAGAAAGAGGCATTTGAGAGTCCGAAGGAAACCGCGTGGGACACGAATCCATTTATCCAATTTGACCCGCAGAAGTGCATTCTCTGCAGACGTTGCGTGGATGCGTGCGAGAACCAGGCGTTGGTCGAAGCGATTGGCGTGGCCATGAGAGGTTCCGAGTCTGTTGTAGCGACCCCATTCAACGTGCCTCTTGAGGGGACTGATTGCCAGTTCTGTGGTGCTTGCGTACAGGCTTGCCCCGTTGGAGCACTTGTCGAGAAACCTCGCGTCGGCAAGGGCAAGATCTTCAACCTTGAGAAGACCGACACTATCTGCGCCTATTGTGGAACGGGCTGCGATATTTCCCTGTACAAGGACAAGAAGAACAACCTTGTGATGGCAAGAGGAATCGACGCTGCCATGCCCAACAAGGGGAGACTCTGCGTCAAGGGACGCTATGGCTATGAGTACGTCAATAGTAACGAAAGACTCACAAAGCCTCTCATCAAGGAGAACGGGAAGTTCAGAGAAGCCACGTGGGAAGAGGCCATCGCATACACGGCAACGAGGCTCCAGGAGATCAAGGACAAGTATGGGCCAGATGCTATTGGCGTACTTGGCTCCTCCAGATGCATGAATGAGGACAACTTCGCTGTGCAGAAGTTTGCTCGCGCGGTCATTGGCACGAACAACGTGGATAACTGCGCGAGACTGTGCCATGCCTCGACCATTGCGGGGTTAGGTAAGGCGCTTGGCGCGGCTGCAGCAACGAACCCGGTTGAGGACATCAAGAATGCGGATGTGATGTTTGTCATAGGCTCGAACATGACAGAAACCCATCCCGTGATTGCGCAGTTTGTGAAAGAGAACAAGAAGAAGCGTGGCGCAAAGCTTATCGTCTGTGACCCACGAAAGACCGACCTTGCAAAGGTTGCTGATATCTACATTCAGCATTTCCCGGGCACCGATGTTGCACTTCTCAATGGCATGATGAAAGTCATGGTAGACAAGGGACTTGTCAACAAGGAGTTCATCGAGGCGCATACAGAAGGATATGAGGAGTTCGCAAAGGTTGTTTCGAAGTATGACCTTGATAGGGTCTCCAGGCTGACACGCGTCGACAAGGCACTGATTGAGGAAGCTGCTATCGTGTATGCTACTGCTCTTAATGCGACGATTTTCTATACGATGGGCATCACCCAGCATTCAGTCGGTACGGACAATGTACTCAGCATCGCGAACCTTGCTCTTGTCACTGGGCACATTGGAAGAGAAGGAAACGGTATCAATCCTTTGAGGGGACAGGCAAACGTTCAGGGATCCTGCGATATGGGCGCCCTTCCCGATGTTTATCCGGGTTATCAGAAAGTAGCCGATCCTACTGCCAGAGAGAAATTCGAAAAGGCATGGGGGGTCAGACTTTCCGACAAGCCAGGACTTCCTGTGACTGAATTCGGGGATGCCGCTCTCAGTGGGCATCTCAAGGCTGTATATTCCATGGGAGAAAACCCTCTCATGACGGAGCCCGACATCACTCATGTGAGGAAGGGACTGGAGGCACTCGAGTTCCTGGCTGTTCAGGAAATCTTCCTTTCGGAGACCGCAGAACTTGCAGACGTCATTTTTCCTTCCGCAGCCGCATACGAAAAGGAAGGAACATTTACAAACACCGAACGAAGAGTCCAGCTGCTCAGACCTGCTCGAGAAAAACCAGAAGATGCAAAACTCGACTGGGAGATCGTTTCGCTCGTTGCAACAAAGATGGGCTACCCTATGACATACAGGAATGCCGCGGCAGTCATGGATGAGGTGGCAAGCCTCACGCCATCGTACGGCGGTATTCACCATTGGCGTCTTGAGAAAGGTGGCCTGCAGTGGCCCTGCCCCACTGACGAACATGCTGGAACGAAGATCCTTCACTATGGTGGAGTCTTCAAGAGGCCAAGCGGAAAAGCGCTCATCAGTCCAGTCGAATACATCGAGGCAAAGGAGCTTCCGGATAAGGAATATCCGCTGCTTCTTACCACCGGAAGGATTCTCTATCACTTCCACTCTGGACAGGAATCCAGAAGAGTCAAAGTGCTCGACACGTTCGTTCCAAGAAACTATGTGGAGATCAGCAAGGAAGATGCAGAGGAACTTCATATCGAACACGGCGAAACGGTAAGGATTTCGACAAGAAGAGGCAGCATCGAAGTCGAAACCAGAATCTCCGATAAGCCGATGAAGGGAGTAGTCTTCATTAGTTTCCATTTCCGTGAGGCAAGTGCGAATCTTCTCACAAATGCGGCTCTTGATCCGGTATCGAAGATCCCCGAATTCAAAGTCGCAGCATGCAAGATTGAAAAAATCTGATCAGGGGAGGAAAGGGATGGATCTACCGATGTTTACACCACCTCAAATTGCCGAGAAGCTGGGCGATGTTTGTCAGGGCAAGTGCAGGATGCCCATGAAGAAGTTCTTTGTTCTTGCGATTCTTGCGGGCGCCTTCATTGCATTTGGTGCACAGTTGTCGATTCTTGTTGGTGCCGATGCGACCCTCGGTTTTGGCTTCACCAAGTTCATCGCTGGAGCCGTGTTCAGTGTGGGCCTCATGCTCGTTGTGGTTGCGGGGGCTGAGCTCTTCACGGGTGACAACCTGATTGTCATTTCGGCTTTGGAGAAGAAAGTTCGCTGGGGAGAACTTCTGAAGACATGGATTGCAGTCTACGTCGGCAATCTGGTTGGCTCGGTCTTTATTGCTCTTCTCCTGTATTGGTCGGGTCTCTGGAGCATGAATGGCAACCTCGTTGGTTCCACTGCACTGAAGATCGCGGGAACAAAGGTCAGTCTTACCTTCGTTCAGGGGCTTGTCAGGGGCATTCTCTGCAACTGGCTTGTCTGCCTTGCGGTGTGGATGGCAACTGCTTCGAAGGATATCATTGGCAAACTGTTCGCGGTCTTCTTCCCCGTCATGGCCTTTGTTGCCTCAGGCTTCGAGCACTCTGTTGCAAACATGTTCTTCATCCCCTACGGCATCCTCCTTAAGTCCATCCCCCTGGTTGTGGAGGCTACTGGCAAGACTCTTGCAGATTTTGCAGGACTGAACTGGGTAACCCTCTGGACTAAGAACCTCATTCCCGTGACCATAGGTAACATCATCGGCGGCGCATTCTTCGTCGGCTTTATCTACTGGTTCGCGTACTTGAAGAAGGGCCCGCAGACTGTGGAGGCAAAGTAGGACCGATCTCTCTTGCTGGCGAGAGTGCTTCGGAAAATGACGATCAGGGAGGAAACCATGGGGTCGGATAAGGCTGTTCAATCAGCAGGAAAGGCGGGGACACTGTCCGAAGAGGACAGAATGTTCTTGCAGGACGTGGTCGAGAGAGATAGAGCCGAGCACCACGGCCGACTGTCGTACATGGACATCATGTTTGAACTGGAACACCACTATGGTAACTCCCTTCCGGGTGCAGTACTTGGCGAGGTGGCGCGCCTGGTGGGTGTGTCAGCCTCGCAGCTCAACGGCTTCGTCACGTTCTACACGATGCTGTCGACTGAGCCACGGGGACGGCATGTGGTCCGTGTCTGTACAAGCGGGCCATGTCATGTGACCGGCGCTCCATCTATTGTGGCAGAGCTCAAGCGACTCCTTGGAGTTGAATTGGGCGAAACAACTTCGGACGGGATGTTTACGCTGGAGGCCTCCAGCTGTCTTGGCATCTGTGGTGTTTCTCCGGCTCTCATGATCGATGACGACGCGTACGGAAACCTCACGCCGGAAGATCTGCCACGAATTCTCGACGCAAAGCGCGCGGGAGGTGCACAATGAAGCTGTTCTCGACACAGATTATCGTTCCTGTTGACTCCAACTCTGTCCTCCAGGGTGCTCTTGAAGTCAAGCACGTTCTCGAGGAGATGATTGGCAAGTACAATCTGGGCAGTCAGATATCGGTGGTCGAGACTGGCGCTCTTGGTATCTATGACCAGGGTGTCGTTCTGGCTGTCTTCCCGGATGACGTCTACTACGGCAACGTCATGCCTTCAGACGTTGAAGAGATCGTCACGGAGCATCTCCTGAAGGGACGCGTGGTCTCGCGCCTCACGATTGACCGCTCTCTCTCGTCCAAGCGACTGGTCGAGAAAGAGTCGGGGAAGAGCCAGCAGAAAATCGTCCTGAGAAACGCAGGACTCATCGATCCACAAAGCATTGACGAGTACATTGCGCGTGACGGTTATGAAGCGCTGGCCAAGGCTCTTGCGATGCAGCCCGGCGAGGTTATCCAGATCCTGACCGACAGCAAGCTCCAGGGACGAGGGGGCGCGGGGTTCCCGACAGGGTTGAAGTGGGGCATGGTCGCGAAGGAGCAGAGCGACGAGAAGTACATCGTGTGCAACGCTGACGAAGGTGAACCCGGCACCTTCAAAGACCGCCTTATTCTCGAAGGAGATCCACATAGTATCGTCGAAGCTATGACCATTGCTGGCTACGCTACCGGAGCTCACGTCGGTATCGTCTATGTCCGTGGCGAGTACTTCATGTCGATAGCGCGCCTCAAGAAGGCAATCAAGGACGCCAATGAGTACGGACTGCTTGGCGAGAACGTTCTGGGGACGGGGTTCCAGTTTGATATTGAGGTCTATCGTGGTGGTGGCGCCTACGTCTGTGGTGAGGAATTTGCGCTGCTCGAGTCCATCGAGAACCAGCGGGGGGAGCCGCGGAACAAGCCTCCGTTCCCGCCTCAGCGTGGACTTTTCGGAAAGCCTACGGTCGTCAATAACGTAGAGACCTTTGCCAA
>Ga0209125_1002071_pt1 | contig 16446 bp, 10 predicted proteins | sample BarGraIncub1131A_FD_184503 | JGI IMG/M metagenome (GOLD analysis project Ga0209125, IMG submission 184503) | Arctic peat soil microbial communities from Barrow, Alaska - Barrow Graham LP Incubations 11-31A (SPAdes) (version 2) | ecosystem: Environmental > Terrestrial > Soil > Wetlands > Peat...
CGGCAAACGTTCCGATTATCTCGTCTATCTTACCCACTTTGCCAAACTGGGTTATGTTACTGCTACAGTCTCCTATCGTCTAACCGACATCGCTCCCTACCCTGCCTGCGTTGAGGATATCAGGGATGCCGTTCAGTTCCTGTACCTGAATGGGGAGAAATACAATTATGATCCCGACAGGATTTGCCTGATTGGCGGATCTGCCGGTTCTCATCTGGCCATGCTGGCAGGTTACGGATGGAAGAAAAAGGATGCGCCAGCAGACTCCACCATCAGTGATAAACATAAAATCAAGGCAGTTGTAGAAATTTACGGTCCGACAGATTTCACCACAGAATATGCCAGAAATCACTCATTAATTACCGGATTTCTCAGACACACTTACCAGGAAGCCCCCGAATTATTCGTCGAAGCTTCCCCGATTATCTATGTTAGTAAGAACTCCCCTCCCACCCTTATCCTTCAGGGTAACAGGGACATGCTGGTTTCCTGGACTCAGGCGGAATTGCTGAAGCACAAACTTGACAGTCTGGGTGTACCGAATGTTTACTGTCTCGTACCTGGATGGCCCCACGCGATGGATGTCGACCTCAGAGTAAACGAATATTTCAAGGTGACCATGGCGGATTTCTTTGAGAAATATGTCAGATGAAACGTCTTGTTATTCTTACCGGTGCGGGGATGTCGGCCGAAAGCGGCATCCGGACCTTCCGCGATACCAACGGATTATGGGAAGAATATGATGTGATGGAGGTCGCCAGCATCGATGGCTGGCGAAAAAATCCGGAACTGATCCTTCGCTTTTACAACGAACGCAGAAAACAGATGTTTTCATGCGAACCGAACAAAGGCCATAAGCTTCTTGCTGAGCTTGAGAAACATTTTGATGTTCAGATTATTACACAAAACATAGATAATCTGCACGAAAAGGCAGGCTCAACCAGTGTGCTGCACCTCCATGGCGAATTGATTAAAGCCAGGAGTTCGGTTGATCCTTCTCTGATTTATACCATTGGAGAAAAAGAGATCCGGCTCGGCGAAAAATGCGAAAAAGGAAGTCAACTGAGACCGCATATCGTTTGGTTCGGAGAAGCCGTTCCAGCCATTGAAGAAGCCATTCCTTTTGTAGAATCAGCTGATATTCTGTGTATTATTGGTACTTCACTCAATGTTTATCCAGCAGCTGGTTTGCTTCACTATGCATCTTACGACTGCCCGATCTGGCTGATCGACCCTACCCCGCCGTTGGACATTCCCCAAAGGGTAAAAGTAATTGCTATGGGTGCGGGCGAAGGTGTTACTGCTTTTATGGAAGCAATTTTACCACAAAAATCTGCTTGAATATACTCCCACTCGCTCCGTCTTTGACAGGCCGGTTATATGCAAGTGTTTTTCCATCATTCGACCAGACTACGTTGGAGAGCTCTCGCGTGCCAACAGGAGTAATTCTTTTGAATCTCTTTTCGAAGGGTTGGTCTGAAATATTGCATAAGACCATGCTATTTTCTGAAATGTAACAAATCGACTGATTATCAGGACTCCATCGCACGCCACCCTGAACACCGGCCCGATGCTCCGTTACCTGCCTTGAACTTCCACCGTCAGGCGAAATCAGAAATATTTGCTGTAATCCGTTGGCATCAGAGGCCTGGAATGCGATCCATTTCCCGTCAGAAGATGAACGAACTACGCCACCACAGCCAGGATGTGCGGCCTCAGCGGTAAATGTTAACCTCCGCTGGACGGTTCCTTTCGGCGGCATGGGAAAAGATTTTGGTGTGCCTTCCAGCAGACCAAATTCACCCGGAACATTAATAGAATCAGGTATATCCACAACGAACAACTCATCTACCGGTTGGTTATTTTTGTTTCTAACCTTACCCAGAAATGCTCTCGCCACCTGATTCTTACCCGTCTTAGAGAGATAACTACCAGTGCCCACCCAACTGTCTGATGCAGCATTACTGATCTCATCACTTCCTGGAACAGGCTGTGGAACAACCCTTACGACCAACGCACTGTACCATTCGCCACTGAGGTTCTCCCCTTCTCCGCTGTGATCCACCTGCACCGGATGAAGTCTCATCGAGACACCAACGGTTCTTAAATTAACCTTTTCACCAGTAGAATCTTCGATGGCCTTCATGATGGCATCGTTGTAGGTAAATCCTACCCAGTTGCCGTCTTTGCTCCACTCGTGCCGGTGGGTTCCTCCCCTTAATGCCCCAGGAGTATAGGGTAGCGTAACATCCCTGGCATCCATGTAAATCGGTACATTCGGATGGTTATCCTCAACGATTACCCCCGAGCGTTTCCACTGCTGGTAAGGATTCTTTTCGCTGCAAAAAGCCAGTCCGTGGATGAAAATCACCTTGTTTTCTGTAGGATGATAGCTGACTGCTCCGGCTCCCGGTCCCCACGCTTGGTTGTCTTTCACGACAAAAAGTTCCTCAGTTCGGCCGGTTTCGACCTGAACACGTTCCACGGAAGGCGAGCCTCCGATGCCACCCATTGCGGTTCGGGTATCATATACGAGCCATTTTCCGTCGGGCGAAAAATTGTCGTTGTTGTCCAGGTCATGGTTGTAAGCGCCTTTGGTAAGCTGGAGTTCTTTATAATAGCTAACGGGTTTGTTGCAGGCGGAAATCAAAAGGAGCAGGAATGCTCCAGGGAAAAGTTTTAAATGCTGAATCATTTGTTCTAAGTTCAAAAAAAATGTTTGAAATGTCTGGCCTGCGTCCATAGGCCGAACTTTCAACCGAAATTTATCACTTCGCCGGGGCCGGGCTTTCCTTCACCAGCTTCAAAGCCTCTTCTTCGTAGATAGTTCCTGTCATTTCGCCGAGTGAAGTACGGCTAACATAACTGTAACGTTCGAATCCGTTAAAATCTTCTTTGGTCAGCATATATCCGAAGGCATCATTGGTTAATCCAAATAGCATCGGCTGTTCAGTATTCATTTTTCTCTTGACAAAGAAACCTATGTTGGGCAGCGCCTCTCCGGGAATTGTAAGAATCTGTGCCTTTCCGATATTCAACAGGTTGATCCTGGTACCGATAGAAGAGAAATCATTGTCTTTGGCCCTGCCCGCAGCAAGTGGAGAATGTTTGAGTACAAACCGCATCTCTTCAGAGTCGATCGGTAGTTTTATGGCCCTGGATGTACAATAAATATTGGTATTCTCATCGGCTTTTACCGGCTCAATGATACGCAATGCTTCATCCGCCATAAGGTTGCCAATCCGGATACATTCCTCCCAGTCGTTATTTTCCTTTCCGTTATCAACTTTGGCATCGATTCTGGTATCTGCAGTAACCATCCCGCCCTGGGCGCTGTTGATGAAGATGGCCATACCTCCAACTTTTGATTCGACCCGGTCGTATAATGGTCCGCATAAATCAGGACTGATTAGTTTTCGGCTGGGACCCAGAATTTCCGGATGTGTTGCATAATTAACCAGTGTGGCAATTGGTTTGCCTGCGTTTTTTCCTGAAAGAGCAATTGCCTGGATAACACCCATTCGCGGATCATATAGTTTCGGCGCATAATAGTTGTAGGCAATTTTCCCTTTTGCTTCGCCAACTGCGGTCCTGATGGAAGCAGGTTCAAGTTTTGCAACAGCTTCATTAACAGCATCGGCAATCTGTTTGACACACCAATCGAGGTATTTCAGATCAGCAGCTGTATTTCCCTTTTCATCGGAAAAACCGTAAGCATCCGGACAACTGTGAGCATGGGTAGCACCTATCAGTACATTTTCAGGAGCGATTCCTTTGATCAGTTTCCGGGAGCGATCACCAAGAAAGGCCGGCCATCCGATGTTGTCCACTCCAACTATGGCAATTTTTATGGTACCTTTTTCCAACACAAAGGCACGTACTGTGAGCTTTCCCTTAAACGCTGTCGGCATTTCAGGAGTCCCCATTCCTCCGGATATCGGTATAAGATGATCTGGTGTAATGTCTCTCATGGCAGCTCCTGCTTTCAGGGTCTGGGCATCAAGATTTACACACAAAAACAATAGAAACAGTAATAGTGCAAATAACCTGGACTTCATAAAAATTCTTTGTTAACAGTTAATAGAGATAAATTGGATTCGTATAGATCCACGGTAACCACTCTTTACCGGGTTTAACTTCGACTTCGAGGCGGTAAGCGCCCTTTGTCAGTTCTTTGTCAAATGAAAAGCTGTAATCTTCTTTATCGGTTGATTCAATGAGTTTACCATCTTTAATTAAAGAAAAACGTCCTGGAAAAGGAGAAACTGCAGTTATTTTTTTGATATCACCTATTTTGATAGAATCACCCATTATGCCCTTCATCTTACCATCCGCACCGACACCGTAATAACAAAATCCAGTCGCATCAGCCAGAAACCTGAAAGCCGTAAAGTGATGTCCTTCAATAATATGATGTGAAATATTTGCCAAATTCAGGGAATCCGCGAAGAGATAGTTGACAGAATTATTGAAGGATGTCTCATAAGTATTTATGATCATCCATTTGAAAATCCAACCACTTTTGTCGGGTTCGTGAAGCATCCATTTGTTCCAGAAGGAGACTCGATAGATTCCGGCAGGTTTCGTATCAATACCCATCAGTTGTATCCGTCCATCCGGAAGGTATCGGGCCCTTAAATTGACGTTCTCATGCTCATCCACTGCCGAAAAACCAATCATTTTTCGGTGTGTATTGAGTGAGTCCCAACGGGCCAGAATGGATGTTTGTTTGTCGAAAACAGTTCTGTAGGCCCAGGCGCGGTACTTGCTGCCATTAATCAGGAAGTCAGTCAGAATAGGCCAGGTAGAAGTTTTGGTCTTCACATTCGTGTGAAAATTATAAATCTCCATTCCCTGATAAAATGGATTGGCCCAGTTATGTGGTTCCTCTGTATGCGCATAGAATACAATACCTCCATTGGTAACCAGTTGTTTGGCAACCGTGTCCTTATCTGTTTTCCAGTCAACCACCCCGTCTCTCAAAGGCCAGGCATCGAAACCCTGCTTCTCACTGCCGGGTTCAAGCAGTATTCCTTCGTAAATACCTCTCTTGTAACCCCTTGGAAAAGTATCCAGGTCTCCATGAGGATGGTCCGTCAGGAAAATAAAGTTGATATTACGAAGTTTGGCGGCATCAATCAGGTCGCTGATGGTTCCTTTGCTGTCGTGCGACCAGTAACTGTGCAGGTGCATCACGCCCCGGTAGATTTTCAGATCTGTTATCGGGGGACAATCCCTTTTCTTCAGCTGAAAAGCCTCGACCTGTTTCTGATATTGAGGATAAGTTACAAGTCTGTGCCACAATGGTTTGGCAAATGCAAATATCAAGACAAGCACAATCACCCCCAGCAAGGCCAAAAGAAGATATTTAATTACTAAAAGCAGTTGTCTTATCATTATTTCTTTCCTTCACTTTCAATTTTGCATCATTTTCGTCAGCCATTTGACCCTTCGACGGGCTCAGGGACCAGTGCGGGCGGCCACACAGGGCCGCCCCTACACCATTCCCATTTCCAAATTTCCTTCATTTTTTTGCCACTATATCCGTCAGATGCCGGATCAGATCCATGGAGTAATCACCCATGGTGGGACCAAACCATCCCATCAATTTTGGCTCGTATTCATTCATGTAGAAATATCTGCCGGGGACGATGTACCCAACATAACTTCCGTTGAAGCTTGAGACCACCGCATCGAAGCCTTTTGCTGCCAGGGCATTCTTAATTTGCAGGGCATACTCACCGCTAAAATCGCACGGAGCAGAAATCCAGATTAATTTTCCAATACGAACTGCTTGAAAAAAGACATTCTGAGGTTCGGGCATCAATTTGTTGCTCAACCAGGTAGCCATGTTGATTTTTGTGGTCAGACGCACGTGGAATTCTGGTAAAGTAACCCTCAGGGTGGCAGTAGAGAGCAAAGAAGTTTCCTGATAAGTTGCATTTGGCAACCTTTTTATCAGGCTGTCAGCCAGTGATTCGCCAACATATCTGGAACTTTCAAATGCTTTTCCTTTGCCTGAAGGGCTTTGACTTCCAATCGATCCGGCACAAAAGAGGGCCACATCATAGGAATTGGCCTCCATTTTCCGTGACCAGTATCCCGGATAATCGGCGCTGAATTCCATGTTTTTATCGCCCAACGTGGTCGAATGAGCGGAGAAAGTTCCAATGACGGCCTTTCTTTTCCCCTTTTGATCCAAAATCAGGTACGAAAAATCACTATTCTTGGTCCCAAGCTCACCAATAAAACGATTTCTGGTATAACTGCCTGCATCGAAGCTCCCGGTTGTCCACTGTGATTTTGAAAGATCAGCTATAGCCATTACGACTGATTTAACGATGCAGTTACCCAGCCATTGCTGAATAGCCGGGTTTGGTTTTCCTCCAAATTGCTCCCCGAAAAACCCTGGACCCCAGGCACCAACACTGGAATGGCTGTGTGTCGCAGAGAAAAGCAGCTGATCCCTGGTAATACCTTTGGCCGCTAATTGTTCAACAACTACGTCAATGATATTAGGGGGCATGATCAACAAATCTGCACCCACAAATACGATCAGTTTCTTGCCTGTTTTCAAAGCAACTGATCTGACAAAGATACTATCGTGAACACCCGTTGCAAATTTGCCCTTCCGGGCTCCAAAGCCTGCAAGAGGAACATGAATAAATTTACCTGATTCGGCATCATCGGATGGGTTGTTAATGGAGGGCGTGATACTTACCCTGGAAAATCCGGCATAGAGAGAGTCAGTAACAGATGTTTCCGATTTTTTGAGACTGTCAACACGCAACATCGTTTGCTTGAAATAAACTGATGTCATAAAGGGTTCCACATTAACCGATCCTGTTGAAGCCACAAATAGGATCCCCAGTACTCCCACAAAAATCAGAATAACAAATAAGATCTTTTTCACGTATGATAGTTTTAATGTATTGAATAGCTGATGCGTTGATTAGTTTTGTTTGAAAAGCACCTTTTTGTCCGAAGTTACAAACATTCTGGTACATTGGGTAAAGTCCTCGCCAAAAGGTGATTTGTACTTTAGTTCCACATAAAATGCCTTGTACCCGGTTTTGGGATAATCCACATCGACTGTAACCACAGGTTTTTTCTCAGCATTCAGACCAACAAAGCCCCACTTTTTGTCACGGAATTCCTGGTTGGGTGAAGTAGTGGAAAAAAGTGAAGCATCCACCAATTTGTCGGCAGTGGTTTTGATGGTGACGGTAATCTTACCGTTTTGTTCTGAAATGGAATAATCACAAATTGGATATTTACTCTTGCTGACAGTATTTCCAAGGAACGCGCTCAACGTAGCAAACGCTCTTTTCTTGTCACCCATATCGTGGGCAGCATTCGGCGTATAACAAATATGATTGTCGCCCGGGATATCATCAATGTAGTTCTTTACGGCATCAACAGGCCAATAAGGATCGTTGGTTCCCATGAAAAGCATTTTAGGCATAGTTAGGGTTTTGCGGTAGGAATAGGGGTCGATCATTTTAACCAGGTCGTTTTCCTGATTGGAGCCAAATTGCTGTGCCAAGCCAAGTTTTACATAATCTTCAATTTCGATGCTGTAATCTCCCCACACAACTTTGTGATAAGGAATGTTTACCGGCATATTCAGCATGTCGATAACCATGGGGCCGATGGCAACAACCCGCGGGTCATTTGCTCCGGTCAGCCAGGTTGTCCAGCCGCGTTTCGATGCACCGGAAACAACAAAACCTTTGATTATTTGATGCAGCTCCTTTCTCGAAAATTCCTGAACGATATCCATGGCACGAACAGCACTTTTGGTCATCGGGAACAGCAAGGGCCAGTTAAAGTCATGATCGCCCTGATAATTGTGCAAAGTACGAGAGATCAACGCATCCTCCGTCAGGTCATCGTATAATGGTTGATTTGGCACCTGCCAGATAATGGCCGTAATTGTCTTGTTTACCTTGGACATTCTTCCAAACTCCTTTGGAAGATCTTCCGTAAATTTATGTGTATTGGGTACTTCATTTTTATTGCTTCCCCCTGTGATAAAAAGTAGCGACTCGTTGTGTTTCAATTCATCCGGAACCACAATCATCAGGTCGTGGGTCCAATGAATCTTTTGCCAGGTCTGAGAGGTAAATTCAATTCTGTAAAAAGTAACTCCATCACCCTTTTGTTTTTCCTTTAACTCCCATTTAAAGGAGGTATCCCCATTGTGAAGATAGGACTGAAGGGCGGTTTCCGGTGTAACCTGTTTCTTTTCAGCCGAAAATCCGGGCTGAAACAGAACAAATGTGAATAAAACCGATAATAGAAAATTTTTCATTTGTAATTGTTATTTTAATCTATGCATTTGCGAAATGAAATCCTCATAAATATTAACCCTGACTAATTAGTAATTAACGATCGGAATTATGAATGAATATTGCTTTAAAATAAATTCAATATTTTATTTCAAACAGTTTCCTAATATGATATGGCACTTATTTAATATGGATAACCTGTACCCTGTAACAACCACATTTTCGACCAGGCACTGTTGTTGCTTACATCATCTCCCTTGTACTGTGTGGGTTCTAATTTTGAAATGGCTGCATTCGCATTTACTGTATTTTTTGATATCTCATTATCGAAGTGATAATAGTAGCGAAGTGGCAGAGCAGCTCTTTTTGCCGCGTCTCCTGTTTTTAAAACGGGCAATCCGGTTCTTCTGTAATCGAACCACGATTCGGCCGCAGCTGTCCAGCTTGCAATCCATTTTTGATTAATGATACTTTCAAGACCCGAATAAGGAGCACCTGTAATGTATGTACCGTATGCAGAACCAACTCCCCAGGCAGTGAGGGATTGCTGAACTCCTGCATTATAAAGGCTTTGAGGAGTTCCTGATACCCAACCATATAAAGCAGCCTCTGAAAGAACAAAATTAACCTCTGCAGCAGACATTAATCTCATCAATAAAAGCGGTCCACTGGTTGCCTTATAGATATCATTTAATTGAGAGACATGAGGATTATAAGAACCTTGTGCCCCGTTAGGAGTTAAATTATAAATAGTTGAAGCATTGCTAGCTGGTGGAATTCCAACATATTGGGGATTGTAATTGATGGTGACTTTATATAGTAATTCAAAACTGGTAGCTTTATCTATCGAAATCTCTCGTTTGCCATTAACAATTCTATCTACATTTGTGCCCGTAACCAATACCAGTGGAATTTCAACCTTATTTGCCCACACCCCCAGTCTTGGATCATTTAATTTCTGAAGAGCTTCAACTAAAGTACTACATAATTTTTTTCTCAAGTAGGTGCCAGTCGCACTTATGTCAAAAACTGTATTGCTCGGCCATGAATCAACGGTTGATTTACCAATATAGCTAATATTCGCATCATCTGCCGCCACTAATATCAATGGGTACTTAGCAGGATCCGATGCGATTTTTTTAATCCCTTGTTCTGCTATAAGCGGTTCTTTCTTGGACAGCCTCATATAATACCGGAGCGCAAGAGAGTTGGCAAACTTTCTCCATTTGGTTACATCTCCATGATACACTACGTCTTGTTTTGGATCAATATTTTTATAGAGACTACCATTTTTTGACAACAGTGTATTTGCACTTTCCAGATCTGCAAGGATTCCGGTGTAAATATCCTTTTGGGGATCGAAAACAGGTTTAAAATTTTCTGCGCCTTGTTCGGCTTTGAGCGCATCTGTATAAGGAGCATCGCCCCAAAGATCCGTGATCAACCCAAATGTATACGCCTTCATTATCAAAGCAACACCCTGGTGAAACTCATATCCGCCTTCAACCGCTTTTTTGTAATATTCGTCGACATTTCTTAAAATGCCGTAGTAATCTGACCAGCTATTGGATGTATTGTCCCAGTAGTAAGCATTATGTCCGGATGACCAGCCGGTTAATTGAGTGTGCTGCATTACGCCTGCTATATTACCGAAACCCAGATCAATCACGGTCAATCCCAAAGTGGTAGTAATAGTAGGCATTAACAGATTAAGATCTGCACTTTTGGGATCAACACCATTTGGATTAATATTCAATGTATCCAGATCTTTACATGATATAACCAAAGCAAAAACCAAAGTTAATGCTATGATAATGCTATTTTTAATTTTATTCATGATCTTCATATGTTAAGTTTCTTAAAATGAAAAGCCAACTTTAAATCCTACAGGAACAGTCCATGGTTCTGTATTATATTTTTCAATACCTTGTTGGAAGCTACCCCCCTCAGCCTGGAACGCTCTCTCAGGATCAATTCCAAAACCGGATGCTTTTGTCCATAACATGATGTTACGGCTGTATATGGAGAAATTTACATCTGACATACCCAATTTCTGTGAAACTTTATTAGGCAACCTGTAATTCAGTGAAACTTCTCTTAATTTAATGTAATCAGCGTCAAGCAGGCAGTTCTGGCCGATAGCCCAGGGGTCACTGCCTGCATAAAGATTAAATGCAGTTCCTACATTCCCCAAATTTTCATGTGTCAAAATAAATTTACCCTGAGCGTCGTAAGTTCCCACTACACCGGGTACAAAAATGCCATCGTGAATCGTTTGACCACTTTGATTCTCAGGAAATCCACCATATTCGGGTGTCGGGCCTCCAACCGGCCTCAAATGGTCACCCAATATTAATCTGTCTTTATTTTCAACAACCCAATCACGAAGCGCCTGACTTGGCTCGCCACCCAAAACACCCGGATTTACCAATTGGTCGAGCCATGTTTGGGTAATTGCATATTCAGTGTAATACCTGTACGTTTGCGATACATACTGACCACCCGATCTCCAGTCGAATGTCATGCTTAATGTGAAATTTTTAAAAGAAAGGGAGGACTGTAAGCCCATGATAAAATCAGCATTGTAATTTCCTACTTTGGAATATCCATCTTCTGCCGTCCATTCAGCGCTTCTCCCTTCGGGAAGGAGTGGATACCCATAGTACTGAGAAGTTTTATCCGTCACCCTTTTAATTTTACGTGTATATATATTTCCTACCAATCCATCCTGGTATACATCATCAGGAGTATTCATAATACCATCAGGGCCGGCATAATTTCCTTTAACATAACCGATGTTTTTGCATGCGGCTCCATCCCAAAATTGTATAAAATCAACATTTTCAGCAAGTTTCAGAATTTTTGTTTCATTTTTCGTGAAATTTAAATTCAGGTCCCAGGTCCAATCCTTTGTTTTTACCGGAGTATATCCCAATAGAATCTCTACACCCTCACTTTGAAGAAGTCCTGCATTAATTTGAACGCCGCTAAACCCGGTTGAGGCTGCTAAAGGAACTCCCAATATTTGATTCCTGTTATCTTTGGTATAATAGGTTCCTTCAAAACGAAGTTTGTTTTCAAACATTTTAATATCTGTTCCAAACTCCATGGAGGTTGCCTGTTCCGGTAGCAGATTCGGGCTTAATAAACCGCTGTTTTTTGCCAATCTTATGGCGTCTCCCCATTGTCCGGCATCACCATATGTAGCAGAAAGCTGATAAGGTGAAGTATCGTTACCAACCTGTGCCCAGCCACCTCTGACCTTAAACATATTAAAGCTATCACCCAGGCTAAATATCTTGTCAATCATAACGCTCAAAGATGCTGAAGGATAAAAATAGGAACGGTTTGCAGGTGGTAAAGTGCTTGACCAATCATTTCTGGCGGTTAAGTCAAGATAAGCAATATCCTTATACCCTAAATTAGCCAATGCATAAACACTATTGATCGCTTTTTGGCTTCTGTAATTAGAATAAGATAGAGCTCCCGAACTAATATTCTGAACCGTAAATACATTGGGTACGATAAGACCTGCGCCGGCTTTAGACGAATTACTGAGGCTTGAACCTTTGGTATACAGAATATTTCCTCCTGCTGATGCTTTCAATGAAAAATCTTTCCAGGTTTTGGTATAAGTAGCCAACATATCCATATTACGTTCAAAGCTATTGTTATTCATAATACCATAGGCCCCATTGTTTGGTTCTCCCGAGTAGCCGGGCGCCATTTTGGTTTCGCGTATTTCATCGGTTTTGTTCAAAGCAAATCTCCCCATTACGTTAAAGGCCGGAGAAATTTCCCAATTCGCAACCATATTCCCATAAACATTATAACGATTGAAACTGTTGTTAATTTCATATGCCAGGAAATATGGATTTGCATAATTTTTAGTGATTTGATTAATATTATTTCCTGTTCCGTAATCCCTTAATCTCCTAATATCGACATTACTTGGGGTCTGATATGCCCATTGCAACGGATTTGCTCCACTGTTGGTTGCAGGCCGGTTTTTTGCCCAACTATTGGTGAAGTTGATGTCTGTACTGACCGTAAAATTCTTTCGTACTTTTGATGATGCCGACAGGGAAATACTGTTTTTATTCAGATCGGAATTTGGTACTAATCCATTATGACTCATGTTGGTTACTCCCAGCCTATAGTTTGTTACTTCGTTACTGCTTGATACAGAAGCGCCATTGGTGGTAGTTAATGCAAAGTTGTTTATAAAATTCCGGAAGTTGTTTGGATAAGAGACCAGTTCGGTAGGAATAGCAACTCCATTCGCATCTTTTGGTCCGTTCCATTGCACCGACCAGTACCCTTTGTCGTTTTCCGGACCGGCACCCAGAGGTTGGTTAAAATTAATAGGAGGCATTATCATCCCTCCGGTATCTTCAGGTCTGTAGGTGAAAGCTCCGGTGGCAAATTTTGATTCGATATTCAGCAGACGCCCCGGTAAATCAAAAACTGTATTGGATGAGACAGTCACTTTCATCCCTTCTTTGCCTTTTGCTTTTTTTGTTGTTACCAAAACAACACCGTTACCTGCCCGGGTACCGTATAAAGCCGCAGCACTGGGCCCCTTCAATATCGTAATATTTTCAATGTTCTCAGGGTCCAAATCGGAAATAGCATTACCATAATCCACCCTGTTATCTTTTCCAAAACCCGCGACATTATTTGTCGTATTCATCATTGGAACTCCATCAACAACAAAAAGTGGCTGATTGTCTGTGGTCATAGAGGTTGCACCCCTGATAACCATACTGACGGTAGAACCTGCCCCACCTGTTGAATTGATGGTGACACCCGAAATTTTACCCGCCAATGAATTCAATACATTTTCCTGGGCAACCCTTGTTAATTCCTGTCCACCGACTTTTCCAACGGCATAGCCCAATGATTTCTCTTCCCGTCTGATACCCAAAGCGGTTACAACAACCTCTTCAACTCCGATGGTAGAAGAAACCAGCGAAACATTGATTACAGATTTGCCGCTAACTGCAATTTCCTGAGGTTCCATTCCTACGAAAGTAATCACCAGAACAGCTTTGGTATTGGGAACAGTAATGTTGAATTTTCCGTTTATATCAGTTACAATACCTGTAGTCGTGCCTTTTACAATGACAGTTGCCCCCGGCAGGCTTTCATTATCAGGGCTGGAAGTCACTTTTCCGGTAATAACAATACCCTGTTGTGCTTCTGAATTATTTGGCGACTCTTTCTGTCCCGGAGCTCCATAACTGGACCATACTGTTCCAAAAAACAAAGTCATGACTAACAGTACCCGTACAAATTGCACGGCTAATTTTCTATCTAAACATTTATATTTCATAATTATCATTCTTTATATGTTGCCAATTTTGTTATTCCACTACTTGAAATGTAAGAACAAGTGCATTGGTGTTCAATGGGTAATATTGTTGTGATGCAGCCATAAACATAACAATCCTCATGGAGTTGGTTGTTATTTCCTGGACAATAACTTTTCTTTGCTTGTCCATAAAACCAACAAATTCGGTTCCGGAAAAGTCGAGGGTACTGACATTGGCATAAGTTAAAACCCCACCTGGTCCAAAAACCGAAGGAACTGCAAAGTTTTCCTTTTCCGTGTAGGTGAATGTTGCTCTTGCCTCTGGTGTATATTTTGCAGTACAAAGACCAAAAGATTTACCAGCCGAATTTACAATCCCGGCTCCGCCGTTAATAAGCATTTGATTCAAAAGACCTGCAAATGCTGCTTTGTCGGCTTTTACATCATGTTGATACTTACCGTCATAAAAGAAGGTATAAGTGTCATCATATACCTCCATCATGCCCAGATATGAACCGAATACACCAGATGGAAGTGTGGCCGGCACTCCGGCCGCGATCGTGAATGTTGCATCAGAATTTGCTATTTTATCCAGGAGGGGATGGCTAGCAGTAAGTTTCCAGGTTTTTCCCTTATAGTCAGCAGCTGTGCGGTCTCCGGTGAGAAGGGCATATGGAGTAAGCGCAATAGCCAATTTGACAGTTTTCATTACAGAAGCGCCTGCTGCATCTTTGGCTGTTAAAGTAGCTTGGTAATAGCCACCTTCAGCATAGACGTGTACAGGATTTTTATCGGTACTGGTTTTCCCGTCACCAAAATCCCACGTCCAACTAACAGCACTATGGGTCAAGGCAGTAAATGCAACTTGTTTATCCACAACGCTTTTAAAAACTTCGGCCGAAAGTGGAAATGTCCCTCGGGATTCCTCTTTAGTACATGATGACATGAGAAAAGTCGTCATGACCATCAAAATTAATACTGGAAGATTAAATTTTCTTTTCATAGAAGGTACATTTAAAGTTTAATTACATTCAATAAAGGATTTATTTTAGTTATATTCTAATTAACAACATCGTTTGAATCAATGGAATATGCCGCTAGTAGCAGTGAGATCGTCAATCGACACTAAAGTTAATAAATTAGATTAATTCTTTACACAATAGTTCGTTAAATCAATAGTTCGTTAAATTTTAAGCGGCAATTTTGCCGTAATTCAATAGTTCTTTGAAAATTTTTTGATTTTTTGGCGTGTTTGGGTTGATAGCAAACATGCATATAAATCGTTCGAGCATCAAAGTGTTGTTATAGTGTGTTTTATAATCTGACATTGAGAATGGTTTATCCTCTTCACCTTTGGTTGATAACCAGTCATGCTTTGCCAGGTTTACGGCAGTAAGGGCTGCATTGAAATGAAAATCCAACTTGTTTTTGCTTCTTGCCTGGCAGTTTGTCAGACCTGTATGTTGCTTGGCATCACGATACAAGAATTCAATCTGGAAGCGCGACTGATAGTATGCGACAATTTTTTCTCCGGTTTGGCCCAAATCTGATGAAAAGAACAGTTTTCTGGCCACCTCTTTCCCGTGTTTGTAAAAGATTGCTAGTGCCAACTTGATGTCCATCTTGAATGCCTTTGAGTAAACAACTGCCGAATAGATTGTAATTTCTTCGTTAGACAGATCTAATGAAAACTGGTTGGGATCAAAATTGTTTATATCAACTAACCCGGAAAATTTCTTGGGGGCACCCTGCTTTCCGGTTCGTTCACCTGTAAACCTGAACTTCAATACGCTGTCGTCCCTCAACCTGCTAGTCAGGTGCATATCCGCCGAGAGCACTGCTTCAACAAATGGTTTCTTTGCGAAATAGGCATCAGCTAACACATAATTTGAAAACCCTTTGAACTTTTCTGCATTCTCTCTCACCAAGCTGGCATAGTAAGTCAAAAGGTTCAACCCTTTTTCAGCCAATTCATCAGATGGTGGTGTTTGCCATGCATTCAAATGGAATGCCGTGTTGTTGACAATATCAACTACTGCAAAACCACATATGTCAAGTCCCCATTTGGCTGCTCCGGCAACACCAGACCAATATCGTCCCCTGCCGTATGTTGCCTTACCTGCTTTGGGGATGAAACTTGGATCCATAGCGATGGCTAATTCGGCAGAAACTGTTTGATTGATCAATTGCTTGTTGAACGAATAAAAATCGAACTCTTTCTCAAACTGGTTTCTGTGGGTTTGCTCACAAAGAGGGCTAAATCGACCAAGTTGCAAGAAATTTATTCTACCTTTGATGCTTAAAATATGCCAAAGAACGCTAATAATAAAGTCTTTGCGGGATTTATTCAGCATTTTGAAAACCTCATTTTCTAATGTACTGATAATTAAACTCTTAACCTTAGGAATCATAATTAAAAAATTACGGAATAATCTTTTAAATTACTGATTTCTAAGGTTTTAACCAAATTATTTTACACTTATTTTTTGTTTATTTTACTGATATTCAAATATTTATATTAAAATTTACCGAACTATTGTTACAATAACAGTTAAAAAACCTTAATTGATGATATTTTGCACCAAAAGAATTAATTTAATGTATTGAATAGCTGATGCGTTGATTAGTTTTGTTTGAAAAGCACCTTTTTGTCCGAAGTTACAAACATTCTTGTACATTGGGTAAAGTCCTCGCCAAAAGGTGATTTGTACTTCAGTTCCACATAAAATGCCTTGTACCCGGTTTTGGGATAATCCACATCGACTGTAACCACAGGTTTTTTCTCAGCATTCAGACCAACAAAGCCCCACTTTTTGTCACGGAATTCCTGGTTGGGTGAAG
>Ga0209125_1002073_pt1 | contig 16440 bp, 9 predicted proteins | sample BarGraIncub1131A_FD_184503 | JGI IMG/M metagenome (GOLD analysis project Ga0209125, IMG submission 184503) | Arctic peat soil microbial communities from Barrow, Alaska - Barrow Graham LP Incubations 11-31A (SPAdes) (version 2) | ecosystem: Environmental > Terrestrial > Soil > Wetlands > Peat...
CTAGTTTTGAGGTAAATGATTTATTAGTACCAATTACCGAAGAGCCAATAGGATTGACCAGTATCAATTTTGTCACTGAATTCGGATATTTTTTGATGTAGTAGCTAGCAATAATACTGCCGAAAGAATGTCCAAACAGAACTGGTGGTTTTGAAAGGTTTAAGCCTGTAATAAATTCGTTTAACCATTTTACGTAATTATTGATTGAATGCTCTACCTCGAGCGGTTTTGATTCGAAAAAACCAGGTAGATCAGGCACGATAATTCGGTATCCATTTAATTGTTTAGCTATTAAATCAAGTCCGTGATGTGTTCCGCGCAGCCCATGAATCATAATCATAACTGGTAGTTTTGGGTCGTCATTATAAACCCAATAGGCAGTATCGTTTTGCGTGTGTCGTGTGCTCATGTTGAATATTATAACCTACGTCAATCAGTTTGGTGTCAATTGAACCTCCATTTTATTTGAACGGCTTCGCGCTGGGTCTGACAAGGGTCCCGACGCCTTGTCAGGCTCAGGCTGCAGATGTTCATATGAAACAGAAATTCAACTTCCACCTGCGCAATCGAGCCATTTGGCTATTGCTTTGAATGTCACCCTGGAACCCGAGTTAGAACTGGCGCCGGGGCCCAGTTCGAACCCGGAGCGAAGCAGTGATATGAAAAACGGTTGCCGAAGGGCGAAAAACTACAGCCTACCATTTCCACCTCTGTTGTGGTATGCTGGTACGGATGATTGCGGATATTAGAATAACTGAAAAAAGTTTTGGCCCCAAGATACTTATGAGTGGGGTTAAGTTTAGTATCGACGATAGCGAAAAAGTCGGTGTCATCGGTCGCAACGGTGTCGGTAAGTCGACTCTTTTTGGTATTCTGACTGGAAACGACAAAGACTTTACAGGTGATATTATTTTCAAACGCGGAACGGTTGTAGTCTCGACGGCACAAGAACACCACGACATGGGCGATACAACAGTGCTGCAATATGTGCTGGCTGGACTGCCTGAATATACAAAACTTAGTCACGTAATCGAAAATCACCCGTTAACTATGGGCGACAATATGAAGTTAATTGATGAATATACGCAGGCCTTGATGCGCTTTGATGATAAAGGCTTTTATCAAATCGAAGAACAAATTGAACGAGAGCTTGATAATTTTCAATTGCCAGGTGTGGCTCATCGCGCCTTTTCTACCCTATCTGGAGGTGAAAAACGTCTAGTTGAAGTTGTCAAAATAATGCATAGTGACGCGGACTTGGCATTAGTCGATGAACCAACTAACCACATGGACTATATAGCTAAATCGCAATATGTAGAATGGATGAAAACTGCTCGTGAGGCTATGCTGGTTATTACTCACGATCGTGATGTGTTAAATGAAGTTGACCGAATTGTCGAGCTTAAAGATGGCGAGTGCGTCAGCTATAAGGGCAATTACGATGCTTATTTGAAACAAAATGCCGTCAGCACTGGCACGCAAATGAATGATTTCGAAATGGTTGAAAAGCGAATCACGAACCTAAAGGTCAAGGTTGTCGATTATCAAAGGCTAAAAGAAAAATCTCGCAATCCCGGCACAATTCAAAAGTTTAAACGTCTAGAAGAAAATTCTCGAAAAGAACTTGCTGAATTGCAGGCAAAAGTTAAACCCACTTTTTGGATTGATAAAGAATCGGCTGCTAACCTTAACTACAAGGTCGCAGCCCAATATGATAAATTCAAGGCCAAGAATATTCGTATGAACCTGAAGGGTGAAGAGTCGCGTAGTAAACACGTACTCATAACAGTACGAGATTTGTCGCTGGGCTATGAAAAGCCGCTATTTAGCGGAATTAATGTTGATTTGCGGGAAGGCGAAGCTTTGGAACTACGCGGTCGCAACGGAGCCGGTAAAACTACCCTGATTAAAGCTTTACTAGGTGGCAAAGAATCAACGTTTTTCTCTGGAGAAATATCGTTAGACGCCCATATTAGAATCGGAGTATATGAACAGGAAGTCTCACCCACTTACTTCGATTTGCCACTCGAAGGTGCAATTGAAAGAATGTATTTGGACCGCGGTTTGTCGATTTCAACTACTAAAATTCGAAGTCTTATGAGTGACTATCTATTCAATGAGAGTGATGGCAAGACTCCAATCTCACGACTATCGGGTGGCCAAAAGGCTCGGTTTCAACTTATTTCGATGTTGGCTAATAATCCGCAACTTTTAGTTTTAGACGAACCAACAAATCACTTGGATTTGCCAAGTATTGAGGAACTTGAAACTGCGCTGACGAAATATGCCGGTGCTGTACTGTACGTTAGCCATGATGGATATTTTCGTCAAGCTATGGGCGGTGAAACTGTAATCATTGGTCAACAATAAAGTCTTTAGGTACCTTTCGGCTTATGCTATAATTATCGCATAAGTTCTATGGGGTAAATACGTGATACTCAGCCGTTCAAATATTAGAAAAAAGACTAGTTATAATTATTCAAGAGGTTTTGCCTTACCTACTATTTTAATCGCTTCAATGATAATGCTTTCAGTTTTATTGGTATCTGTTGCTTCGACTGCTGCAATTCGTGTCTCGTTATTATCGCAAACCTATAACCAAATGGCTCAGACGGCTGGTGATGCCGGAGTTGTTTATGCCAAAGCCTGCCTAGATGCGAATGGCGGTGTCCCACAATGGAATGATTCAACACCTTTAGGTCCGAATACTGACTGTTATGGTACTCAATTAAATGGATTCACTTGTCTAGCTGGTTCAGTTGATAGTCGTTGTTCGGTGACGGTTAACGGTGGTGCTACGGCGCAAGTACTGGTTGTTGCAGGTGGTGGTGGTGGTGGCAGTCGGCACGGTGGCGGTGGTGGTGCTGGTGGTTTAATAAATAATACCAACGTAGGCGTTACAGGTGGAACTTATCCAGTTGTTGTTGGAGGCGGAGGAAGCGGAACGGCAAACGGGTCAGTCGCCAGTGAGGACACGGCAGTTAATGGTAGTAATTCATCAGCGTTGGGGCTAACTGCTATTGGAGGTGGAGCGGGACGTGGGGTTTCTCCTGGTGCAGCAGGCGGGTCTGGTGGTGGTGGTGGACAGGCGGGCGCACCTGGACAAGTGGGTGGTATTGGTACCTCTGGACAGGGTTATGCGGGCGGCATAGGTATATATGATGGTACTTATTATATGGGGGGTGGCGGCGGTGGTGCAGGTGGCGTGGGTGGAAATGCCTCGAGTCCTTCTGCTCGTGAACCTGCGGGTGGAATTGGTATCTCTAATTCGATTACTGGGTCTGCAGTGACATATGCAGCCGGTGGTAGAGGTGGTTGTTATAACTTGAATACAGTTGGCGCTGTAGGTGCTGTTAACACTGGAAACGGTGGTGGTGCTGCCGGCGGTGAAACTAATGGCGGTGCAGCAGGCGGTTCTGGTATCGTTATTATCTCCTACCCTACTGGCTCAATAACGGCGACAGTTACGGGATCGGTTACTACTTCAACTTCAGGCAGCAATACGATTCAAAAATTTACAAGTAACGGGACTTTCACCGTTACTTCTGCCGGTAATGGTGCCATAACTTCATCGTTTTCAGTCGGCCTTCCAACACTTACCAACGGTAAAGCAGCCGAAATAAATTCAGTCGGCTTAACGAAATTATTACGCTCATCCACTGGCACTGCTTGGCGAACATACAGCCAATCCAGTCGCCTATCTATTCCTATAACAGACGTCATCGCAAAAGTATTAGTAGTAGCCGGTGGTGGTGGTGGTGGCTCAGATATGGGTGGCGGTGGCGGTGGCGGTGGCGTGATATATAATGCTTCTTATGTGATTAGTACGGGTAATATAGTGACGGTTGGAACGGGTGGAGCGGGAGCTCCAGCAGGCATCAGTCAGGTCAGGGGTTATAACGGAAATAACTCTCAATTTGGTTCCATAACAGCAATTGGCGGCGGCGGCGGTGGCTCAGAATATAGTACCAATGTGTCCGTGCCTGGTAGTGGAGGGTCTGGAGGAGGTGTTGCTGGGTGTAATCAAACGACCGGTTCCACTGGAACAACTGGACAAGGTTATAGTGGTGGAGGTACTGCAGGATGTTATTATCCGGGTGGTGGTGGCGGTGCCGGCGGTACTGGCTCAACAGCTCCAGCTACTGGTGGCGTAGGAGTTCAAAGCGATATTTTAGGAACTTCATATTACTGGGGTGGCGGCGGCGGCGGATCTGGTTATACGGGTAATGGTGGTAATGGTGGTAATGGTGGTGGTGGTGGTGGTGCGGTTGGATCAACAACTGGTGGTTCTGGTTTAAATCCTGGTTCTCCAGGTGGCGGCGGCAGCACTAATAGTCAAACCAATACACCGGGAGGTAACGGCGGTGCAAATACAGGTGGCGGTGGCGGTGGCGGTTCACATTACAATAGTAACAACAAAGGTGGTAATGGTGGCTCTGGTATTGTTATTATCTCCTACCCTACTGGCTCTATAACAGCAATTGGCGGTACGATAACTACAAGTGGTGGGAATACTATTCATACTTTCACAAGTAGTGGAAACTTCCAAGTAGGAGCATCTCAACGGACTTCCTGTAAGGCCATCTTGGATGCTGGGGAGTCGACTGGCGATGGTATATATTGGATTTATCCCACCGGCAGTACGGGTCTTGGTGTTTATTGTGATATGACCAATGATGGAGGAGGTTGGACACTGGTGTTACAAAATAATTCCAGTGTAACAACCCCATCACCCAATTGGACAAATGCAATTAATAGTATTTCAACGATTGGGACTTTTGGATCAAATTTAACTAGTTTTGATGTGTTGGTCGGGTTGAGTAATTGGAATTATTTTGGGACCCACCTTCGAGCTGAGGTTGGTACTTCGCCTTCATCGATATCTCACAAAGCTACTTATTCTACCTTCTCATTAAACAGTCTGAATAATTATGCGCTAAGTCTATCGGGTGAGACTATTGTCGCTGGTGGCACTTCACCAGGCCTTTATACATATAGCGCTGCAAATACATACCAATTCACTACCTACGATGCCGACCACGATGTTAACAGCGGTAACTGTGCCGCGAGCTATACTAATCACCCTTGGTGGTATGGTGCATGTTGGGATGGTAGCTTTTTCGGAGGCGCCGGATACCAAGAGGCACCTTATTGGACTGGCTCTGCATCCGATTATTACGCCTACGGTTCTATTTGGATCAAGTAGTTATTGAAGACAATATTTCACGTACCTCAGCTGTGTTTTTCGTATGCATTAACCTATCACGAAGTTCACTAGCGCCGGGAAAATCGCGTATATATATCTTGAAAAACCGCTTTAAAGGATCAAATTTGCGTGGTTCTAATTCAGACGAGTATTTGTCATACAGGTCTAGGTGTAGATTTAATAAATCTAGTAGTTCCTCGCGCGTGTGTTCCCTACTCACCTTTTCGAACGCGAAAGGGTTATTAAAAACGCCACGTCCAATCATAATTCCATCGACGCCATATTTTTCTACTAATTTTTCGCCGTGTTGTCGGTCGCGAATATCGCCGTTAATTGTTATTAATGTTTTCGGCGCTATTTCATCACGAAGTTTTATGATTTCTGGAATTAGTTCGTAGTGTGCGCCGACCTTACTCATTTCGCTACGAGTACGTAAATGAACCGTTAGGTTGACCACATCTTGTCTCAGTAGGTGTCCAATCCAGTCGTGCCATTTGTTGACATCCACATCACCCAACCGAGTTTTGACACTCACAGGTAGGCCACCGATTTTTGCCGCCTTTATTAGTTCCGTGGCGATTTCTGGTGTGCGAATCAAGGCACTGCCCGAACCTGTCTTTATAACTGATTTATCTGGGCATCCCATATTAATATCAATGCCAGCAAAGCCCATCTTGGCCAAGGCTTTACTCATCTTGGAAAATTCATCGGGTTTATTGCCCCAAATCTGGGCGACGATAGATTGTTCGTCACTAGTAAATACTAAACGCCCTTTAGTGCTGTGAATTCCCTTTTCGCTACAAAAACTTGAGGCATTAACAAATTCAGTAAAGAAAACATCTGGCATGGCTGCGGCTGCAATTACGTGACGAAAGACAACGTCAGTCACCGCCTCCATTGGAGCCAGTATATAAAATGGTTTTGGCAGTTCATTCCAGAAGTTTATCATTATTCTATTATCTCAGATAAGTTACTATTTAAACGAATAATATTTAGTCAAATTTTTTTAAACAATACTGTCGATAAGATCTTGTTCGAATGCTAATATGCCCTTAAGTGATTTATCGTAATTAGAAATATCCGGCAAGTTGAATTGAGTTATATGTAACCACACTGCATTAATAAGTTTTTTAAAACGGTCAAGCTCGTCAATACTGTAATCAATATCTAGGGAGATTATTTCTCCAGAAACTGTCGGTTCAATGAATTGCATCATTCCATGGTCGACTGTGTAATTATGGTAATCGCGTGCGTTTTCGACTAATAATTTATAGAAGAGTAATTGTTGTTTGTATTTATGTAACTTAATTTTTTCGTATTCTGTTTTGCCTGCCCAATTTTGTGACGGTTTGCCGGTCTTGTAGTCAATTACAGAAATTATTTTGTTGGTTTTATCGATGTCTACCATGTCTAACTTTCCAGTTAGATGCGCCTGGTCGACGATGGAATACTGATTGGCAAAATTTAATTCAGCCAACTGATCAGGTGTAAACGAATTATATTTTTTATCAAGAAAAATTTGCAAGGCATCACTTCCCTTTTGTAGCAAATTTTGAAAGTCATTTGCAGATAGATGCTGATTCCTTAATTCTATTTCAAAATTTGAAACTATGTCTTCGGTAGCCTGTTTGTCTCCGTCGGCAGAAATGTGTTCATGGGCGTTATGTAGTGTTTCATGAACGGCTGTTCCGAAAGATGCATTTGGACTTTTTGCTTGAGGAAAACGTAACAAATTTTGTAACAAGAATGCCTCTGGTCCACCTCGGCTTACATCTAGAAAACTATGCAAGTGTGTGACGCTTAATTTGTAGTTTTCAAGTGTTGGAATTATTAACTCTTTCATTTGTATGGTTGTCGGATTAATTATTGGCTGGTACCAGGCAAGTTCCGTTGACTCAACTAACTGCTCAATATTTGCAGGTGGTTGAATGGGCTTAACTTTCCATTTACTGTTTACCAAGAAGGCCGAACGCATTGTCTTTTTTCCATTATCGTCACTCAAACTGTAGCTAATGTTTAGGTAATTTTTTGCGCGGGTTATCGCAACGTAAAATAAACGCAATCTTTCGTCGTCTGTTTCGCCAGCAGGAGCAAGTGGTAAGTTTTCTGGGTAACTTATTAATCTATTGCGACTACGTGTTTTTTCACCCCAAATATTATCGACAGCATTAATTACATATACACAATCGAACTCAAGTCCTTTTGACTTGTGCACGGTCATAACATTTACTGAGTTAGCCGTACTGACTGAACGTCTAATTACGCTTATTGTGTTTCCGATTTGACGGTTTAAATTAATAAATTCAATAAATGTAGATAGTGTTGGTGTTTGATTTGGATGATATTCACGAAGTTTTGATCGAATGGTTCGTAGAGCCTCAAGGTATAATAAATATTTGTTTGGATCTTTATCTAACTCATTACTTGAGAAATAATAATTATATAGTGGGCTGACAAATGTAGATTCTGTATCAAGGTTTTGCGAATCAGGTTTTCCTATTATGATATCAAGCATTTGTTCGAGTGGCGTATCGTTTACTATTGCCGCTGTTTCTATCAACCAATTAAATATTTTTATAAATTCTGGCGTTTCTTCCATAATCTCTAGCCACCGCGTACGATCGCTATAGGCTTTTACGCTTAATTTCCATAAATCTACCGGAACAATACCCCAAGCTTCGTGCGCTAATATTTCTGGCAAAGACGCATTTACTTTGTCGTGTTGTCCATTCGATAAATCAATTAATAGCTGCGCCAACTTTTCGATAAACTTGATGAGCGCAACTTCGAGGACGTTGTCGCGTCGCTCGTAACTAACTGCAATGCCTGCGCGTGCAAAATATGGCAGTATTGCGCCAATCTCGAAGTGTCGTCGGGTTAGAACGGCAATATCGCTCGGCTTGGTGCCAGATTTAATTCTAGCTTTGATGTCGTTTACTATAAAGTGACGTTCGTCGGCAATCGTTTCGGCTTCGAATAGGAATGCGCCACTATCATGGTTATCATTATGGGCTGTAAGTTTTTTGTCCAGCTCATCGAGTAAGTTTTCGAGCCGGTCATTTCCCTGTAAAATAATCTCTCTGGATTCGCTTAGTATTTCTGGCGTAGAACGATAGTTATCCGTTAGGGCAATTAACTTAGCTTTTGGATAGTCGGTATGAAAATTCATAATATTACTTATGTCAGCACCTTGAAAACTGTAAATTGCCTGGTCGTCGTCACCAACAACTAAAATGTTCGGCGTATCGCCCTGAATTTCGTTGTTGGTTAAATTATGCAAAATGCGCATTTGAGCCATATTGGTATCTTGGAATTCATCGACCATAATATATTGATATTTTTCCTGCAGGTTAAAACGTAAGTCGTCAGAAACTTCCAAACGATGCACGACTTGCAGAATCATATCATCGAAGTCGTAGAGTGAAGCCTTCAGCATATTGGTAATATATTTTTCGTAAATAAAACTCAAAGATCGTAATTTTATCTGGCGTTCACGAGATTTCAGAATATAATCACCATTTGTGTCTTTTTTAAACCAAAAATTCTTCCATGCAGTTATTGGCTTGGTCGAGTTATCTGAAGCCACATCATCTATCGCAACTTCAAGTGAGTCGGCTAAGATTTTAGATAATGGGACAATATCAAGTAATTTAACTTCCCCGCCGCTACGTCTAATTGCATCAATATGTTTCGAAGCTTGTTCCGCTGTTTTTTTAGTAATGCGATCAGCAAAAATTGGTGCTAACAGTTGTTCGGTCTTTTCGATGACGGCGTTATTCTCGTCCAAGATCGCCAGTAACTCGTCACTAGTCAAGCCGCTCTTTTTTAGCTCTGATATCGCCTTTAGACTATCTGATAAATATGTGTATTCATCATTTAATTTGCCGGCAAGAGGATTATTATAATCGAGCTGTTTAAAAATATCGTGAATGATTTCATATCTACTGAGTTCATCGGCGGGTAAAAAATGTGCACCCTGGTAAAAATATTGCCCATTTTGATTAATAATCTCGGAACCAAAACTATGGAACGTATGAACGGCAATTTTATAGGCATCTTTGCCAATAATTTCCGTTAATCTTTCGCGCATAGCATTGGCGCCACTCTCGGTAAATGTCAGACAAAGGATATTTTCTGGTAATGTATCGGTTTTTAAGAGAATATTTGCAGCGCGTACACTTAGAAGTTCAGTTTTACCAGTGCCAGGACCAGCGATTACCATTACCGGTCCCTCAATAGTATCAACCGCTAATTTTTGCGCTTTATTAAGATTGGCATACCGTTTTGAAAAGTCCATTGATACTTATTGTAGTCGACTTATTATGCCTAGTCGATAGCAGAGGCTCAGATGGTGTTACAATAGAAATATATGAGAGACAGAATGTATGACGAGTTAGCACTTGAGCGTGGTATCAAGGAGTATTTTGGTGTTGATGCTGATATTAGGCACGTAATTGTCTATAAAGTACCTGTCAGCCGTACCGCAGTGGCTACACTTTTTCTAACAACCAAAAAACAACTGTTTTTGCACATTACTGGTCAATCTAAATTATTATTTGGTGATGTCAAAAAACTTGTTGCACGTATGGGTCTGAAGGCTGATATTTATCTTCCACCCAAAGGGCGTCCAAACTATTTTGATGAGATTGGCCAAAGCAAGTTTCACGAAGTTTTTCCAGGTAGAAAGAATATCAATGATGAAGATATTATATTTTATCGTACACTGGCGTCATATAACCCAGCGCTCGTACTTATTAGCGAAGTTAAAGATGGGCATATTTATCAATACGACAGTGATTCAACAACAAATTGGCGTATTGCTGCAAAGTTTGCATATCGACGAATTAGAACTAGTTAACGTTTTTTGTCTATTATTACCTCTAATATAGACGTGATGATACGATTCAGGCATCTGCTCTTTTTTAATATTTTTTGATGGTATATCAACTATTTTAGCAAACTATCCAATGATAACACCTGTAGAGTACGGACCTCTATAGTCCCATCAATATGACAGTGGCCCGGCTACCAAATGGTGCGTCGCTACAAAATTTGCTTATCGACGGATAAGGACAAGTTAGATTTAGTTGTTTAACACAATGAAATGCGACGTAACGTCCTTTTGAGTGACAATCCTGTCTTCATCATTCTAATAGTAACTGATTCGGCAACTAATATAGCCCCAGTGACTAAGTTTTTCTACTTTACGCAACGCACGTTGGTATTGCTAGTGCCGCTCTTCCACTGACCTCCGCCTGATCCAATGTAGCCTGTATCTTGTACTATCCCACCAAAATCACTGGCAGCCTCATTTGCGACCCAATAGTGCCCATATCCTAGTGGATAGTTGTAACTTGTCTTATTATTCTCAATACCAACCATTTCTGTGTAGTTCGGTAGTCTACCCCCCAAAGATTTACAAGCGTTTCTTGCAGGATATGCAGAAAAATCTACTCCGTTATCGGAAACTAAGATGCTATTATTGCACTGAGGTAATGTGCAAGATACTCCCTGTGGTCCCCAGGCAACCTCGTTAATATCTATGCTCCAGACTTGTATACCAGATACTGGACCACTTATCCAGTATCCAGAAGTGCTAGCGAACAACGCTGTTATAGTAATATTTGAATTCACTGTCAAATATAACACCTTATTTTCATAATAACTATTTCCATAACTATATTCCCCACTACTATTGTTCAAAAAGCCTACAGAATTATAGCCAGCATTGGCAGATGTAATGATATTAACCTGAGTACCATTTTGGTATACAGCCTGGTTGGGTTGGTTTGTTGTGCCGCCAGTTGTGGTATTAACCGTTAGCGTCCAGTAACTATACGTACAACTACCATCATTAGCCGTTGCACTAGGGTTATAGTTATTTGCGTTAGGGTCGGTACAGCCATAAATATGAGGTCGTGAATAACTACCAGATCCGGCACTACTCATACCACTAGCCGCGACAGTATTGTAGCACTCAGCTTGAGTTGCAACTGTATAGGTTTGACCTGCAGTTGAAGTCGTAAACGCGACAGATGTTGCAGCCGTAGCAACTAATCCTGAATTATAGCCAGATGAGATAGTGTAACGATACTGGTACCTAGCAGTATTACCAGGACAAGATGCAGCACCCCATGACCAAGTAGTCGTAGCACCAACAGTTGATAGTGTAACAGTTGGTGTAGTTGGGGCAGCGATGGCGGTTGGGGTAAAGTTAGCTGTACATGTCTTGTTAGCATCTATAGTAATGGTATGGCTAACTAATCCAGAGCAACCAGTACTACCAGTCCAACTACTAAATGAATAGTAAGTGCCTGGAGTGGCGGTGACAGTTTGAATTGTACCTGAGGTGTATGAACCACCAGCGTTGACGGTGCCACCGGTGGCAGCTGTTATAGTCAGGGTGTACATTGCTGTAACTGTATGGCGTCGGCTATCGAGAGAAACCAAGGTATCACTAGCCTCTGCTTTATATTTAAGCACGTATTGACTACCGCCGTCTAAGTACCCAAAGGTATCTAGAGTGGGATCACTACATAAAACCGAATTAGTACCTTTTGTGCTAGTTGGCGTAGTTAATACGTCTGGGTCTAAGCCCTTTAGTGTGGTAGTGACAGTGCTTGAATCTGCTGTCATTGCAGCGCAACTAGGATATTCACCATTCTTGTCATAATATTTTTCTAAAGCCTCAGAAAGAATAGTTATTTTTGAAGACCTTTGAGTGTCTCTTGCGTTTGATTGGATTCTAGAAAAAGACGCAATTCCAATAGTTGCCATGACACCGATGATAGCGATCACAACCAGTAGTTCTACGATTGTGAAAGCCTTTAAGGTCCTACTCATGGTAATATTATAGCGCTTATGCGTGAAATAATACAAACATCATCAGCCCTTAACGCACCGCACAGCGAGGTAGTAGAGCGTCTTATCGACGTAGTACGTGCTGCCATCCCAGAAGAGTACTTGGTACCCGTAGGTACTGTTATACTCTGTAGACGACCAAGTATTGTCCGGCGTAAAATTATCACCATACGCGCTACGATTTGCGGAGATGGACTGTAATTCTTGTAAATTTGGTACTCTGCCTCCAATTGCACTACAAGCGGTTTGGGCAGGATAAAACTGATAGAATGTTCCAAGGTTAATGTAATATACATATTTACCACTTAAAACAGTGCTACTAAGTCCGGGTATCCAATCTGTCATATAACTCACACTACAGGATTTATAACTGTCCATCGTAATCGTGTGAATGGCTGCCCCACTACAGCCAGTACTACCAGACCATGGCTGGTATATATGAGAACCAGCGTTCGGAGTTGCTGACAAAGTCGCTACTGTACCTTCAGTATATCCACCAAAACCGCTCGTGCTACCTAAACTAGCATTACCAACGCTACCAGACAATTGATAAGTTATCAATCTGTAGTAGCTCGCCGATCCAGTGGCGCTCATACCACTAGCTGTGACACCGTTGTAACATTCGGCTTGAGCTGTAACCGTGTAGGTTCGTCCTTCAGTCGAAGTTGTAAAGGCTACGGATGTACTGGCTGTAGCAACTAAACCAGAGTCGTAACCTGATGTGTTAGTGTATCTGTATTGGTACCTAGCACTATTACCCGGACAAGATGCTGCTCCCCACGACCAAGTAGTTGTGCCACCAGCAGTATTGGCGGTAACAGTTGGTGTAGCTGGAGGTGAAATAGGACTAACTGGAAGGGCTGCCGTACATGTCTTATTAGCATCCATCGTAATAGTATGACTAGCACCACCACTACAGCCAGTACTACCACTCCAACCGTTGAAATAATAGTATGTACTAGGCGATGCTGAAATAGTAGGAGTTGAACCAGCGTTATATGTACCACCACCGCTAACGCTGCCGCTACCGGTATAGTTTAGGGTTAAGGTATAGGTTACTGGTGGATACGTACAACTACCATCATTAGCGTTGGCACCTGAATTGTAGTTATTAGCAGCAGGATCTGTACAGCCCCAGTATGTGGTTACTGGTCGGGTGTAACTGGCACTTCCAGTGGCGCTCATACCACTAGCTGTGACACCGTTGTAACATTCGGCTTGAGCTGTAACCGTGTAGGTTCGTCCTTCAGTCGAAGTTGTAAAGGCTACGGATGTACTGGCTGTAGCAATTAAACCTGAGTTGTAACCTGATGTGTTAGTGTAACGGTATTGGTAACGAGCAGTATTGCCCGGACAAGAGGCTGCACCCCATGAGAATGTCGTGGTTGCGCCAGCGGTATTGGCGGTAACAACCGGTGTAGTAGGTACAGCTATTGGATACGTACAACTACCATCATTAGCGTTGGCACCTGAATTGTAGTTATTAGCAGCAGGATCTGTACAGCCCCAGTATGTGGTTACTGGTCGGGTGTAACTGGCACTTCCAGTGGCGCTCATACCACTAGCTGTGACACCGTTGTAACATTCGGCTTGAGCTGTAACCGTGTAGGTTCGTCCTTCAGTCGAAGTTGTAAAGGCTACGGATGTACTGGCTGTAGCAATTAAACCTGAGTTGTAACCTGATGTGTTAGTGTAACGGTATTGGTAACGAGCAGTATTGCCCGGACAAGAGGCTGCACCCCATGACCAAGTAGTCGTAGCACCGGCTGTTGATGGTGTGACGGTTGGAGTCGATGGTACGGCAATGGTGGTTGGTGTAAAATTAGCCGTACACGACTTGTCGGCATCCAAAAGAACAGAACTATCTTTTCCACCACTACATCCAGTACTACCACTCCAGCTACTGAATGAATAATAAGTACTAGCAGTAGCTGTAATAGTTTGAGTTGTATTTGCACCGTATGTACCACCAGCGTTAACGGTGCCACCAGTTCCAGCGACAAGTGTTAGTGTATAGGTAGCACCTATTACATGTCTGCGACTATCCAGTATAGGCACAGTACTACTATCTTCTTCTTTGTACTTTAATGTGTATTGAGTTAATCCGCCTACATAAGCAAAACTATCTGGACTAGGACTATCTATGCAAGAAATTGAATTTGTACCTTTTGTACCAGTTGGAGAAGTTAAAACATCTGGATCTAGCCCTTTTAAAGTCGTAGTTGTGACTGTATTAGAATCTGCCGTCATTGCAGCACAACTAGGATATTCACCATTCTTGTCATAATATTTTTCTAATGCTTCAGACAGAATAGTGACTTTTGAAGACCTTTGAGTATTTCGGGCATTTGATTGGATACTCGAAAAAGAAACGACGCCAATAGTCGACAAAACACCGATGATAGCGATAACAACTAGGAGTTCGATTATTGTGAAACCTCTAGTGACTCTTTGAATTAAACTACCTTGGCTAATATTGTCTGAATTACTCAATTTGATCAAGTCCTTTCATGATGGAATTTGTATCAATTGTTTATGTACTTTATTTTTTTGCAGCGTCAGCTTCAGCTTGTTTTAGCATAAATAATTGAGCTTCAATATCAACCGAAGCGTTGGTATTTTCATCAGTTTTAGGAAGTTCTTTGACCTGTTGCTGTGCTTCTAGAAGTAAAGTTTTTGCCTCGGCGGTATCATTTTTTTTGCGGGCCGCTTCAGCTTTAGCCCTTAGGTCATCTGCCGTCTTTTTTGTTACTACTTTAGTCTTTGCTGTGTTTTGATTATTTATCGAATTTAATATCAGAACAGTGCCGGTTATTGCGACAGCCAATAGAACCACTCCAATAACTATGTACATTATTATTTTTTTATTCATTTTCATATCCCTTAACTCCTATTCACTAGATATAACCACTTGTGATTTATATTATGAGTTAATTGTATCAAACATAAGCAGAAAAATACAATATATTGTTTTGGATTGGGCTATTTTATCAAATCAAGTACGACCAAGTTTTCGATATGTGGAGTTCTAGGGAAAAAGTTATAGCCCCGATGATATCTTACGCCGTATTTTTCAGCTAACAATGCGATATCTCGGGCTTGGGTAACTGGATTGCAGGATAGATAAATGACTCTTTCAGGAGTTGTTTCTAGCAGTTTCGTAATAACATTTTCGTGTAGTCCAGCACGTGGCGGGTCAACTATTATTGTCGAGTCTTTTTTAATGTACTCAAGCGCACTTTCGCTTGGCGCCAAAATTGCCTTAACGGCCTTTTCGCGATCAAGAGCAGTAATATTGCGCTTCATTTCTCGTACGGCATGCTCGTTAATTTCTACCAACGTTACATTTTCGCCGCCAATAGTCAGCCCTATTGTACCAACACCACTATATAGATCAACAGTTGGTTTATTGTCGCTCACCCACTGTTGCATATCGCGCAAGGCTTGTTCGTAAACGGGAATGTTGATTTGGAAAAAACCTTCAACTGCGTAGGTAAACGGAACGTCTAGAACCGTGTCCGTAAGGCTGGTTTCGCCCCACGATTGCAAACGTTCGGTGATTACGCTAGCTGGGCTTTGTGGATTTGAAAAGATTAACTCAAAGCCAATAATGCCACCAGTTTCTTTCAGCGACTCAAGCTCTGGACCAGTTAACTGAACGAAGGATTGTTCTTTAACGTATAGCTGCAAGGCAACCTTACCGGCAGCATCGCATCGAATCAAGGCAGTCTTTAACATAAAGGCGCGTAAATCTGGTTTTGTACGCAGTAAATCGCGTAGTGCAATAGCTGCTCGGTTAATACTCGGATGCGCCAAACTTGTGCCATTGACTGGAATTTTGCCGTGCGTACCGCGCCTAAAAAATGCTAAATCTAATTGTTCGGTCCCCTTGTCCCACCACCAACTAAACTCAATTTTGTTACGGTATTCGTATTGTTTATCGTCAGTATAAATTTCAATTGGTTCTGGCAAGACTATGTCGTGGAGTTCAAATGCCTCTTCGATTAGTGCCGCTTTGTAGTGTTGTTCGGCTCCAAAATTAATTATTTGCCAAGGACTAGTTGATAGATAGCTCTCTTCGTCGCGAGGTTGAACTCGTTCAGTACTTGGTTCGATTACCTCGACGACCACCCCTTCGGATAGTTTAGACTTCTTTTTAGTGATTTGGACTTCAACTGTTTCGCCGGGTAGTCCGCCCCAGACGAATAATTTGCGCCCACTTTCAAGCGTTGTCAGTGTTTGGCCACCTCCAACAATCTTGTCGAGCTGGGCATTTACTATTGGAAGAGGTTTTTTTGTCATCTGTTTAGTATACCTTAACAGATTACTATTTCAGAGATTTAAGTTTTTTCTTTAAAATGCGTTTAATGTCC
>Ga0209125_1002074_pt1 | contig 16440 bp, 9 predicted proteins | sample BarGraIncub1131A_FD_184503 | JGI IMG/M metagenome (GOLD analysis project Ga0209125, IMG submission 184503) | Arctic peat soil microbial communities from Barrow, Alaska - Barrow Graham LP Incubations 11-31A (SPAdes) (version 2) | ecosystem: Environmental > Terrestrial > Soil > Wetlands > Peat...
AGCAAATGAACTGCTGGAACATATTGTTTGACTAAGATTTACATTGGTTATAACCGGTAATTCTTTTAGAGTATATGTGAGTGTAGCTTCATTAGTACCACTGCAACTTCCGTTTACTTTTACTTTAAAAACATAGGTTTTAAATGCATTTAGTAATATTTTGGGGTATGGGCTTGTAGAGGTCGTTCCACCGGTGAAACTAAAATCTGATGTAGTAACTCCAGTTCCACTTACCGTCCATTCGTAGCTCGATGGTGCATAGGGAGAGCTACTGTAAACCGGTTTATACTCCGAGCTGAAGTCAAGTGTGTAATTCGCTGGAGCATCTGCACAGGTTGATACGGTTGAAGAATTAAAAGTAACTGTTGGATCTCCGGAAACTAAAATGTTTGTTGTTGGTGAAGTCGCTGTTTTACAAGAATTAGTAACTTCAAGATGAATACTATATGATTGTGCTTGTGTAAATTTTAGTTGAATATCTGTTGTTGTAGCTGAGGTGTTATTTAAATACTGAAATCCAGTAGAAGGTGAAATTACCCATTTATAGGTAGGGTTTTGACATGCTAATAGTGTTACATTAGATGTGTTTGTAAAGGAAATTGAGGAACCTGAACAAATGGAAGTTGATGAGCTTGTAAATGAAGCAACTGGAATTGCTTCAATTGATATTGTATCAATTTTTTCTGTTGTTGAAACACAACCAGATCCTGCATTTTGAGCTCTTAATCTTATTTGCCAACATCCATGTTCTAATTCAGTTAATGGAATCAATAGGTTGTTGTTTGAAATCCAGCTAGAACTAGTTGGAACTGTTGTAAAATCAGTTGAAGATGGTTTCTTATATGCCCAAGTATATCTAGGTGTATTTGAACATTGACTAGTCCCATATTGACCTAACACTGTTGTATTTGTTGCACTTATTGGGAGTGTTATACATTGTTTCTTAATAATACTGAAGTCAGCAACAGGTGCTTTACTAGTATTAACCCTTTTGTCAGCTCCGTTACCATTTTCATAATAATTTGTGCAATAATTAAGGTTATTACCTGAATTATAAACTCCTTTGTTGAATAATTTCAATTGAACGATATAATATCCTTGGTTTGGAGATCCGGGTGTTCCAGTTCCACATGATACTGAATTGAATGTATGAGTTATTTGTCCTTTCTGCATCAATTCTGCATGTGTATAATATTCTTTGGGACTACCATCTCCAAAATTAATTTCATATTTTGAACCCAAATAATTTCGACCAATACCAGTTGCAACTGTATTGTCAACTGACCATGACACATCACTACCCATACAAACTGTCTCTGCACTTAGATTATTTAAGCCTGTTGAATTTCCGTGGAAAATAAAAATATTTGAATAAACAGAACTGATGCTTGACTTAGAACTCTCAATTTCGAATATATAGCTTCCGATTTGGAGATTATCGGGAACAATAAAACTGCCATCTGACTTTACTGTTAGTATCTCAGTTTGATTATTTGATACATTGAATAACGTGATTTTGTAATTATTTAAGACTGAATAATTGCAAATATAGTTAGTTCGATCATCTTCATTAATTGTGGCTGTTTGTTCACCAACGCCGACATTTAATTGCCCAAAGATGTTGTTTGAAGGTGAACAAACACCTAAACATGTAAATTGGGAATTTGACTCATTATAAAGATTCGATTTAAAATTTGGTATACTTATACTTATACCAGCAACAATATTAAAATTATCTGATTCAATAGTGTCTGTTGGATTTGTAGATCTAACCCTTAATTTATAACTTCCTGCAACTGAGCTAGTAGGGAGAGTCCCATTTACAACCGGAATGTAAAATTCTGTCAGGTCATTCAGTTGCTTCGGACTTGTCCATGTACCTCCAACATCAGATAATTCAAGAATAAAATGATTATCTAAATTAAAAATGCCAGTTGGATTTATTATGACTGAAACCCCTGATCCCGAGGTATATGAAACAGTATTATTAAAGCGGATAAGGTTTATGTCAACAGCAAATGTTTTAAAACTTATTAGTGAGATTAAGCCTAAAATAAATAGAATAGTATGTCTAAAATTAATGTTCATAATTCAATTTATTTAGTTTTTGCAATTTCGTATAATTGGAAATTTTGGACAAACATAAACATACCCATATTATTAAAGTCTTTATCTCTGTAAAACAAAGAGCCACATCCAAGCTGTAAAGCCTTATTATTTAATATATTGGCACGGTGTCCTGGAGAATTCATCCATTGATTAACCAATGCAAAGGCTAAAGATAAATAGCTGTGATTCCCTATTGTGTCACCATTAATTTTATAGCTAAACAGCCCTTTATCCCTATCAACAAGATAAACTTTTGAATCTGCAGTATATTTGATCCCAAAACTAGTTGCAATATTCTCGGCAAAAAAGGGATTTAAAATCCCACAAACTTTTCCTCTGTCAGATGGATTTTTCTTGGTTACTTCTAATTTGTTAATATGACTAAAAAAACTATGTTTAACCATATCATTTGCATGCATAGTTGCAGAACATTCAAGATTTTTTAAAAAAGTAAGTTCTGATAATTGGTTTTGCATTCTTACTTCATTGGTTCTAAAAAAAACAGCTGCATTAAGTAGTACATAATCTATATGATCGAAATCAATTTCGACTTGCAAGTTTTTATTATTTTTATAATTAGTAACGTTATACATCTCATAAACAGAATAGTCTGATTGTGGAAACAAAGAGTTACTGGAAATCAGTAATAGGAATATCGGTATAATTCGTAACATATTAAGTATCTATTTCTATATTATCTTCTTAATTTCAATTCAACTCTTCTATTTTTAGCTCGGCCTTCTTCTGTTTCATTTGTTGACACTGGTTTCGTTTTTCCATATCCTTTTATTATAAGATTCTCCAATACACAACCCTCATTTATTAAAAAATTTCTCACAGCCAAAGCTCTTTGTTCGGATAAAGTTTGATTCATTTCATCATTACCAATATTATCAGTATGACCGCTTATTTCTACTTTAAGATGGTTCGCTTTTATAATTGACGCTACACGTTTTAATTCTGGAAAAGAGTAGGGGAGTAATACGCTTTCCGAAAAATTGAAAAATAGATTGTTTACCGGAACTGAAGACCCATCATCAGCCATTTGCTTGAAAGTGACCATATTTATATTTTCTTCAACCTCAGTCGTTTTTTTATTCTTGCGTAAATCTATGTGATTTGATATTGGGAAATATTGATCCTCATCAACAAAATAACCATAAATTTTCCCAACTGGAAGTACTATAAAAAAACTCCCATCTGTTGGATCGCTTTTCGATTGTCCCACAATCTTGCCAGTTTCTAAATCCTCCCAACGAATTTCGGCTACTATCGGCTGATTGTCTTTATCAACTAACTTACCGCTTACTGTTGCTACCAAATCGGGTTGTAAATAGCTCGGAATATTTACCGTATAAATATCTTCACTATTGCTCACATTGTTTGTTTTTGAAAAATACGCAACCTGGCCATTTGTAGATATTTTATAACTCCAGTCTGATTCTTGTGTGTTAAACTCCTTTCCCATATTTATTGGCTCACTCCAGCAATTCCAACAGCTATCTGCAAGTCGTGTTGATTTATATACATCTAATTTCCCCAATCCACCATGACCATCAGAACTAAAATAGAGTGTTTTCATATCTGGATGCAGGAATGGTGATCTTTCACAATAAGGCGTATTTATCACTTTTCCTAAATTAATTGGTAAATCCCATTCATTATTTTCATTTAATGTTGATACATAAATATCAGAAGAATATTGATTGTCACCATGAAAATTTGATACCTCTGTAAACAGATTATATCCACCGCTTTTTGTTGATGCGAATACCAATGCTTTTCCATCACTCGATATCATTGCATCTGCCTGCCATTTTCCTCCATTTATTTGTTCTGGAAACCGGATTGATTCAGACCAGCCTTGCTTGGTTTTTTCCGAATATAATATTTCGCCAGACTTAAAAAGTAACATGCTCGTTCCATCGGTCGATATACTTAATGGTGCATCATTTGAAAATTTTGATGAAAGATCCGAAATGATTTTAGCCTTAGTCCAGATTCCTTTAATTTTTTTTGATACAAAAATATCCTCACCTCCAATATTGTCTTTTCTTTCCCTACCACAGAAATAAAGTAATTTATCATCTGCCGAAATTACAGGTACATATTCACCCCCCTTAATTGTATTCACTCCTGGTCCAATCAGACTCGTTTTGATTGTACTATCTATATCTCTTTCTAATAAATCGATAAGATCATTTATTTTTTTATATTGAGGTCCGAAATATTGAGCATAACTTTTTACTTTTTTGGCTGCTATATCCCAGCTTTTTCCTGCTATATAAGGAGAAATTAATCTTTGTAATGCAACAAATGCTTTTTCTTTGGGTGCTGCTTGTTGTATGTATGAATCGTAATCGGAGAAACGTGCAGAGTCATAAGGTAATTCTAATAGTAATCTATCTCCTAGTTCTGCTATTGTATAATCTTTTTGCTTGACATCACTCAAATATTCATCGTCAAAGTTCTTATAAAACAAATCTAATGTTTGTTTCTCGCCATCATTGGTGAACATATCGTGATACAACAAAAGCGCTTGGTTCTTGTCACTATTTTGAAAATTGTCAAAACAGTATTTTGCAGCATCTAAATCTTTTGTTCTTTGAATAATTATTAAAGCACTATCCATGGCTGTTGTTTTCATTGAACTTTCAGGAAATTCCTCAATAAACCTGACATATTGATGAGAATCAATTGCTCCAGCAATATATTCTGAAAATTGTTTTTTTTCAAATAGTTCAAATGCAGTTTGATATTGCTTACTTTCGGGATATGTATCTATAAATCTTTTATACCCTGCTGCAGTATTTATTTTTAAGGCTTCATCAAAAGACAATGCGTAAATTCTTTCTAAGGCCGTGTGAATTTCTTTTGCATTCTTATATTTACTTATGAAATCTTTATATGCTTGAATATTATCCAACTGAGCTACCTTTGTAAAAACAAGAGCATTTCTTTCTTCAACTGCAGCATTTTTCTGCTCAGCATCTGGATAATTATCAATAAATGATTGATATGACTCCGTAGTATTGGTTTGATATGCCTGCAAAAAAGCTAATTTGTTTTTTCGCTCAATAGCATTATTCCTTTGGTAGGAGGGTGCAGTTTTATAAAGATCAAGATAGTTCTGATAGCTCTCTATTCTATTTTGTTTTATTACATCGTCTAATGCATACCTACAAACAGAATCAGTATAATCCTGATATATTGATTGATTTAAAGGTATCTTATTCAACTTCTCCAATGTTTTTATATTAGTTGTATTGTCAAAATACTGCTTTGACTTCATTAGGTATTCATAAGATCTTGTCGGGTTATATTCTGTATATTGTCTATTTATGAGCAATAAAGCCATATCAAAGTTCAACTCAATATCATCTGGTTTTTTTGAAATTTCCATACTGATTTTTTTTGCAGCCATATCAACATTATTATCTTTGTATAAATGAGAATATTTATTCTGACCTAGTAAGCTATTAGATATAAGGATAATCAGAACTGAAGTCAGAATAAATTTTCTTGTATACATTTTATTGAGCTAATATAAAAAGAATTAAAATAGCATTGGAATTATCAATACTATTTTATATGGCATTAAAATTAATAAATCCAGTAGTGTCAACGACAACAGCAGTTGAATCTACAGCTGGAGCAGTATCAGTAACTTTTGGTTCCTCTCCAGCTAGAATAATATCCAAATTTGAATCAGGTTCTGATTACAGAGCTAGATACTAATTAATATTCTTTAAAATATTTATAAAGTTGCCGTTAAAATTACTGGTATTTTTTTTAATAAACAAAATAATATATTAAAATTATCTATTTTATTTAATAATTCTAAGAAAATGAATTATAAACATATGAATTTCAGGTAAATAATCAAATTATTTTAAGCCGGAAAATGTTGTTCAAATGCTTTACAACAAATGCAGAATTAGAAGAGTCTTGACAGGACAATGACGATCTTATATATAATATATTGACAATGAATGCCTTTAAAAGGGCATAAAAACAAAGAAACTTTCGTTTTTGTCTTTTTGTATCGTTTTATACAATAGGGGATAGTACTTAACTTAGGAAAAGATTATTGTTATCAAAATTCTAATCCACCTGATAGTTTTGATTTGACTATAGATGTGAGCTTTTCACCCGAGATGCCATCCTGCATGGCTTGTTTCACATCAATAGGGAAGTGTGAACACTTAGTATCCATTCGCCTTTAAAGTGGCAAAAATAGAAGCCATAGAGTACGTCATGGCCGGATAGTCGGTACGTGGAACATCGAAGGATATAAATACAATATCTTTCATGATATATAGTTTTAATATTTCACCCTAAATACCTTTTTCTCAATTCTTTTATCCAGTCAGCATCACTTATTTCAGTCAATGCATTTATAAATTCTTCCAAATGCCTTGGATAGAAGCCAGTTTGTACCTCGTTATCAAATGCCAATAGTGTTTTGTAGTTATCTACACCTTGCTGACATTGAGTGTTTTGAGATGGGAATAAAAATACAAAGAAACATTCGTCATAGTCTTTCTCAGTAGCTATTGCCAACAAGTGATCACGCCAGATTTGCGACAAAGGAGGTTGCTTTAATAATTCCAGGCTATCCAGTTTAAATTTGTTCGATGCATTTGTGAGATCGACATATCTCTGTCTAAAGTTCTTCTCCGCTTTATCTTTAGTTTCTTCTTTCAGACTTTCAGCATATTTCACCTCAATGCCAATAAATCCTTTTTTATCTTTGTTAGTGTATTCTATAAATACATCAAATGCAGATTGATCTCCGGTATAACCAGAATTACCACGACCGGGAGAGTATTCAAATTTTATAGCTGTAACCTTTTCAACTATTTCCGGGAATAGTCTTCTGAAAAATCGTGTTGCTAAATCAAAATCATTATCAAATAGAAATTCTCCAAACAAATTAAAACAAAGAGGTTGAGACGAAAGTAAATTATACCAAATACGTGGTTCAGCTATTAACGCTTTTTTCTTTTTACCATTGGCAATTTCTTGGCTTACAAGTTGACGTATATTTTCAGTCAGAAAGTTAGCTTTAGTTTCTTTGGCAAAAGCAAGATCTATGTAGTTTCCATAGTTCTTGTCATTGTCTATTGGAAAACCCTTCTCTTCACGCCATTTGCTTTGTAGTAATCGTGCATAAGCAGAAAATTCACTATCTGGGGCATAGTCAACTTTGTATTTTTCTCTTTCGGATTTTAAAGGGCGTAACATAATATATTGTTTGTATTTAATTATACGTTTATATATTCCATTTCCAAACCTTTAGCGCAATGATAGCTAAGTCTTTACTTCTTTCTTCAATAGCATTTATATTCCAAGGGTCATTCCTTTTCTTGACATCACGCGATAATGCACAAGCATCAGTATATTCTGCTTTTTTTGTAGCAAATGGCTTTTGTCCAAAAGAACTATTAGCAGATGTACTATTTAGACTTAAATTTCCAATTGTATTGGTAATAGTAGGCAAATTAATATTCTCAGCATCTGACCCTAAATAATTTTTCCAATGTGGATCTATCGTTTGAGGTAATATATGCTCAATACTATGAATCGTTGAATAGTCTGGAAGTTCACCAAAAGGTTGCATTATTTTATCGATTTCATGCAAAACTAATCTAGAGAAGTTTAACTCTCTTGAATTGTAAAGTTCTTTTGTTATAAATGCTTCTTCGAAAATTTGATCTGGAACCCATAATTGTTCCAACTGTACTAAATTCTGAAATGCTTTAACTTTATCGGGTTCATTTACAATTTTATCAATTAATGCTGGAAAGAATGTATCGTATTTCGTAACCATTAATTTGGTTATCTTTCTACGAACCAATAAAACATAAGTTTCACGTAAAAGATCAATCGTTTCATTTTCTGTCAATGCACCATTTTCAAATGACTTTAATAGTGCCATTATATATGGATTAATGGATGACATATTTGTATTGAAAATCAATATCAAATAGTCTTTAATTTTTTTTATCGGATATGGATACTGAAGTGGTCTACTTATTTGATTATAAACAACGGTATAATCCAATATCTTCTTTAAGGTTTCTTTTGCAGTGTCATTTGTGAGTTTTTTGTTCTTTATTTTGAAATGGACGTACATACGTCTTTCCTTTCCAACTCTTTTACGTTCTCCAATCGAAAATAAATCTCTTAGATATTCTTCAAAATTATTTTCACCAACTGCTTTTCTTGAACCTAACCAATATTCATTATGCCATTGTTCATGTTCATTGGTATTGTCATTCATAATAGGCCTAAACAGAAAATTACACAATAACTCTGAAGCTGACAATGGCATTCCTGCGTCATTTAGACTCTCAAAAATGGCTTGAGCATCATCTTTTTTGTCATTTAAGGGTATCCACACTATTTTAAGTGATGTAATTGCTGCCTTATATAATTGCCATAATTGAGGAACATCATAAGTCTTTATTCTTCTGTTTACAAAACGGACAAACTCATCAATCTTATTTGAATGAGGATCATATAACATCATATCTTCTGCAAGATGTGGACTGTTTGGGTTTCTATCAAATATTGCTTTATATGTTGGCAATCGGTCACCCTTCGAACTAAATACTTTTAATTTCAAATAATCATCACCACCGCTAACATTGTTTGACAACAGTTGATCTAATTGTGCAATATAAGTTTGAGCATCAGATGACAAATGTGCTTTTTCAGATAATAATTTTTTAATTATTGCTAACAATAAGTATATGGTAGTAATTCTTTGTTGACCATCTATTACCAAAAATCTTTTTAAAGAAGGGTGCTGACTTAATTTTTCCAACACAACAATAGGCCCGAAAAAGTGTTCTTCATCTTCAAAATTATTATTCTCTACAGAATCAATTACTTCAGTTTGAATATCTTCAAACATCTTTTTCCATTGGCGTTGTTCCCAAGCATAACCCCTTTGGAAGAATGGAATTTCATATCTCACTGGTGAAGAAAATAGTTCTTCAAAGTTTCTGTTTATTACGTTATCTGTTGGCATATTTTTTGATTTTGTGTTTTGTATTTTGTATAGATAGTTAATGATACTGAAAGCATATATATAAAAGGCAGTATTGTTAATTACTTAAAGGATTATGTTGGAAAAATCACTTTGCTACCTATTTAATAGAAAAAGAGTAACCACATTAATTATTCAAAAACAATTATTTTACTCATCTTTTCTTTAAACCAATTTGTACTTGAAAGTTCTTGTTCTTTTAAGCCATAAGTGTTTAACATATCTTTTTTATACCGATCTTTCATACTAAATGATTTAAAAAATACTTCTATATCATTAGATTCAAGATATGCAATAATCTCATGTTCTTTCGTTTTTATTTCAAATTTATCAGATTCTACTTTAAACTCTTGATATGATTTTCTTGCAATTTTGTAATTTGAAATGATTAAAGTCTTTATTTCATTTTTTTGATGAACAATATCATTGTAATAATCTTTTTTATTAAAGCCACTTAAATTTAATTCTTCGATGTTGTCTGGATGAAATAAATAATTTTCAAAACAGTAATAATCAAGTATGAAATAATTTTTATACTTTTTTCTAATTTTCACTATCTCATCATCTAAAAGAAAATCACGATCTCTTAGACCATAAACGTCAGGATTTGTTGTAACTTTCATAAAAACACTATTACTATCCCTTTCTGCAAAAAAACTTACCTTTTCAAATCCAATTGTATTCAACAATGATGCATTTTGATTCTCACATACAACAATTTTTTCTTGAGATAATGCTTTTTTTGCAATATCAGTGGTTAGGTCATAAACTAAAACCTCTTGTAGACTAATTTCACATCTAATTTTGTTAATTTCATTTGACTCATATCTTCTTAAAAGAGTGAAATCATAAAAATGAGGTGTATTAAGTGTAGAACAAACCTCACAATTACAAGGTATCATCTCATGAACTTCTAGATTATTGAAATCTTTATGAATTTCATTTATAGTCTTACGAATTAAATAAAGAAATTCTCTTTTGTTATTTCCGTTTAATTCAACCGTAATTTTATTTTCAAAATACTTTTCTTTGATTATTGCAGAAGTTTCATCATACTGTAATACTACACCATATCTCCAATACTTTTCATCATCAATATCAGAATTCATTTTTACAATAAGCCTTGCCAATAATCCCTTTGGCATAAATTTATAGCGAAACTCAAATTTAGTATTATCAACAGAACTCGTCCATTGATGATTGACTTCATCGACCGGAAGTAATCTTGGCACTAAAAACTCTCCATTTTGTAATTCAAAACACAAATCAAATTTTGTATTTTTCATTAACGAAATTAATTCTCTAATTTTATCCTTATGTTCATCATTTGACCATATTCTTAAAATGTCATCATTTGTAAATCTACCTTTTTGTTGAATAACTTTCTTATCGTCAAGTACTTTGTAAACTCCTGATGTAATCCATTCGTGATTTAGTATCACAAGATCACGAAGTTCTACATCATCCTGAAAATGTAAGAGGACACCTAAATCATGGAAGTATTCACTTAAAAACAAAGCACTATCTTCTTTTCGATAATGTTTTTTACAAATTTCAAGATATTCTTTTTTACTAATATAGTTTTTGCCTGATAATTTCAAATCTTCAATATCTCTTCTAATATCAACCCAAACTTTTGGCAATGGTGTACCAATATGGGGTAATTCAGAAGCTATCCTCTTCAATTCATTCTTAAAGCTATTAAATGTTTTTTTGCATTCGCTTTTTAAACTAATTTTATCAAATGATATAATATTGTTAAATGCATGTTTGTATTCTTTTATAGGTAGCTCCTTAGTCGGTTGGTCACATTTATTTAAAACCATCATAACCGGACTTTTGTCACCTAATAATTTTATAATATTCAACCAATAAAAGAAATCATCATGACTATCTTCTTTTCTGGATTCTGTAACTAAAAGATAAATTGATCTTTTGGTAAGAAAAAATTGATGAGTTGAATGATAAATCTCTTGACCTCCAAAATCCCAGATATTTATCTGAAAATCTCGTCCAATTGTTGGATTGATTTTTTGTATTTCTTCTTTTGGAATAATCCAACGATTAATATTAATGCCTTCTGTACTACTTTCATCTTCTAACACATAATTTTCGTCTACTAATGCTCTTGATAAGCATGTTTTTCCAACCCTTCCTTCACCTACAATTATTAATTTTACTTCATAAATAAAGTCTTGTACCTTTAATTCCATAAAGAAATTCCGAATTGAGTCAATGCCTCTTGCGACAATTTCAGGTGGCAACATGTCAAAAGGATTGTTAGCCAAATAAAGTTGCTTTAACCCAGTCATATTTGCTATTTTTTCAGATATTTCCCTTAATTGATTATTATTTAGATTAAGATAGGTCAATTTCTTTAACTGAGAAATATCTTCACTAATTCTTTCAACTTTATTGTTGTCTAAATTAAGTCTGGCTAAATTCTTTATATTTGCAATCTCTCTTGGGATTTCAACTATTTTATTTCTGTATCTTTCTTCTATAAAATCGTCATTACTCAAATCAATTGTAACAATATCTGTTATAGAATATAATTCAATTGGGATTTCTGACAAACCACAATTTTTCAAATCAACAACCTGCCAACCATGTGTCATTACATTGTTCAATGTTTTAGCTATCTTTTGTGTGTTTTCCATTATGTTGAGATTTTTATTTGATTACATAAAATTTGAAAATTTTCATTTTAGTGCGTGTAACTAAGTTATTTGTCCGTAGTTACATCTTCATCATTAATTGCATTATCTACTTGGACACTATGTCCATGTTTATGTCCAAGTAATGTATAAAGTTCAGCTATTGCAACACTTACTTGGACACCATGTCCAACTTAATGACCAAGTTCTTCATCACTAACTATAACATACTTATAATTTTTAGAATTACTATCTTCTCCATTATCACTAATAAGCGAAAGTTCTTTCATTCGTGATAAATGACGTTGAGCTGTTTTATAACCTATATTAAAATGAGAAGAATATTCACGTGTGCTTGTCTCACCATTAACCCTTAGCCATTCATAGCCTAATAGTTGTGGTTCACTCAGTTGACTAATTGCTTTATTACTACTTATATCTTTGATAGCATCAAACGTCCTTGGGAAAGTAACCACAATATTTAATCCATCAAATTCAAAAATTGGCAAAGGTAGTTTGTACTTAGTGCGTAATGACCGAAAGGTATCCATCCCTACCGCTGATTCTTCCATATATCCCATTTCGTTAAAAATGAAAGAAATCTTCTTATTTCGACTATATGATGTAGCAGTATAATTTTTTAATGATTCGAAAGTTATTGGTGGCGCTGGTTCACCGGGACTTTTAATTATGATACGATCAGGATAAATTTCAAGTTGGACTTTTGCTCCGTCTAAGGCATAATCACGGTGGGTTATGGCATTGACAATAGCCTCTCTAATAACTTCTATAGGGAAAGCAGAAACCTGTTGTGCTTTGAAGTTGGAACGCTCGATACTCGCAGGCAATACTTTTTTTAGCCAGTTTTCAACGTTTTCAGGGATAAGTACTAAAGCATCATCAAATGTCTCTGCTCCAATCTCACCATCGCCATAGTTAACTTTTGCTTTAATGGCAGCTTGAGGAAATTTATTTCGAGGATTTTTCCCAAACAACAAAATAGCATTTCCTGTTGGAATAAATGTTTCTGATTTTGTGTCATATTCCAATAAATCCATTTCCTTAAGTTCTTGTAAGAATTCTTCCGATTTAAGAGCAAAATCTCTTTTGGACTCAGTTATAAATTTTTGAAGTGCTACTTCAGACAGACTATCCAAGTTGTAATTAGGTGCTCTTTCATCAAGATGATCCTTGGGTTTTGATTTCTTTACATTCCCCTCAGCATTTTTCATGTTAGCCCACTTCATGAATTCTTCATTTATTTCCTCAATCTCTTTATAAAACTCCGGTAGAAACTGATGAACTTGTACCCCATTGTCTATCATGTGGTTAATCCCTGCATGATTTACAGTTGGATTTTTATCCTCAATCCCAAACCAAACATCGGAAATACGAGCATTGACAATACGTTCAGAACAACTTACTTTAGGTGCATTACGAGCTCCCGGGGCACAAGGTTCGAGAGTCGCAAATAACCAACAACCAGAGAGATCCTGATGTCGATATTTTTTGTCAAGAAGTGTGTATTCTGCATGATCACCTTCTCTTAACTCACCACGATAGGCGGTGTCGTAGGTTCCATCTGGAAAAACTAACACAGCACCAACATAAGGACTTGGATCATTCTTTTTGCGCTCAGGAATGGAATCTTTCATCACTTCAAGAGCAATTTTCATATACTCTTTAGGATCTTTGCGTTCATCTTTCATGTCTTCCAAAATTCAACAGTTTCTTAATTTATTTCTAAAACTACTTATTCAATGGCTTAAAATTCAATTTTAAATTTATAACAATTTCTTTTCGTCGATCATTTAATTTCCGAAAATTACTGTGGTATTTTATTTCAAATAAACGAGGTTTATACTCTTTCTCAATAAAATAGAAATAATCAAAAGCATTACAAGCTCCTGATCTTTGCATTGGGAAATAGAAGGCAATCATATTTGAGAATAGATTATTCAACGAATTACCGTTTACAGGTTCTATCATTTGGACATCTCCCTCTAAACACTCTGTTGTTACACAAAGGCAGTCACAAAGTGACCAATCTTCGCCATTTCTTGATCTGATATATAAGTCTTCCAGAATTGTACAATTGAATAGGAATTCTTTTTCCTTATCTTCTTTTGTGCTTTTCGAAAGTCCAATTCTATAAACGAAATTTTGATCTTTTGAAGCTATTTTTATCAACGAAAAGTTCTTGTGATTTTTTTCGAGCTGTTGTAATTTTTCATTCTCGCTTAAAGGTTTTGTTTCAAAATGAAGTTCGTCTTTTTCTTCAAATTGATTATCGTCTCCTAAGATATTAAACACGCCACCACGTTTTAAAAATATCCTCTTATTTGACTTTGTATCAACAAGGTGACCTTTAGTATATTTTACTTCGAAACTTTTCATACTATTGTTTTTTATACTCTTCTCCCGGCTCAGCAGCCATCAAACCACCCACTTCTTCCACTTCTCCAACTTTCACTTGTCCATTCATAAGCATTGGCAACAGCCAATCACGAAGGGAAGAGAGTTGTTGGTTTTCGTGTTCAATAATATTCTGTTTTTCAAAGATAGGATCTACAATTTTTGAGAACTTTTCAATAATTACTCCTGTAGGTAAACAAGTCGTAATAGTTTTTAAAACAGAACCAGACACCTCTTTGAAAGTTGATCCAGAAGCATTATTTATAATTGTTGGAATAGAATTTTTTACAGTGTAATAAACAAATGGTGTTGTATAACCTTGCTTTGGAACAAATGATTTAAATCCCTGATTCGTTGTAACTAACCCACGAGAAATGGCCATATAACCAATCGGGGCACGAGAGCTTAATAATACAGTCCCTTTTGGCATTATATTTAGGGATGCTGCCTTTAATCCTTTTTCACTTACATCAATCTCACCTTTCGTAATGAATTTATTCCCTGTATTCATTGATAAATCTTTTGGTGTTATCCATGCGGTTCCATCGGTAACAAAATACTCTGAAATTTCCTTTGAAGGAGTACTTCCACCAATCACATTCGCAATATCCAAAAGAGTTCCAACTTTCCACCCTTCAGGCATCTCTCTCTTCAATTCTTCATTCCAAACCATTTTTCCGCCACTACTTTTGTAGGGTTTACCTTCTACATTTGGAAAATCGAATTGAACAAACCAATAGTTGTACATCGTTTTAGCCATTGTTTCCAACTCGGCATTGATGCGATTGTTGAGTTCGATTTTGGAATCTAAAGAGGACAGAATTGATGATATTTGTTTCTGAGTTGAAATATCTTTTAGTTCGAATTCAAGTTTCCCTAATAACTCTAAATTTAAATTTGGCTGTGATGATTGCGACGATAACTTATTGATATATTCATTTATATGTTTTTGTGAGAAAAAATAAAATACAAAATCTACATCAACTATGTGTTTTTTTAATCGAACTATCCCAACAGCTTGATTTGTATTTGCTGGTAAATCTTTTTCTCTAACAATCCCAATTTTGCCAAGATAAGCTCCCGCAATCGAAAATAATAAATCATCTTTTGCAAGTCTTGATCGTTTTAATTTAATGTCAGTTTCATTATCGATATATGCAAAAACCGAACTATTTAGAAATTTAGATTCACAAATACTTTCTGATTTAATAAAATTAATACCTGAATCAACAAATTGACCTCCAACAGTTGTTGGGGTTGTTCCTTTAGTGATTAGGTAACATACATCCTTCAATTTCACAATTTTACTCATCTCTCAATTTCTTCAAGCTGTTTTTTTATTTTTTCTTCCAATATATGTGATTCGGCAAAAAGATTAGTTAAATGGATCTGAAACTCATTCATTTTAGCATCAAATTCTTCGGCTGTAATATCTGTATATTCAATTTTGACTTCAAAATACTGTCCGGCACTGAAAGAGTAGTTTTTTTCTTTGATTTGGTCGTACGATACTACCACCGTAAAATCCTCAACTGCTTTGTGTTGATTAAAGGTATTGATAATCAGTTGTTCTTCGTCTTCCGAAAGCAAAGTCTTTTGATTTTTGCCATCCTTTACGGTTGTTCCCAGTTTGGAAGCATCCATCAGCACGATATCTCCTTTGGTATTGGCTATGTCTAAAAACAAAATGGACACATTGGTGCCGGTAGTAGCAAATATATTGCTGGGCATACTCACCACACCCCGAAGCATTTTTTCTTCCACCAACTTTTCACGGATTTTCTTTTCTATACCACTTTGAGCTGTGATAAATCCGGTTGGTACTACTATAGCAGCTTTCCCAGTTTCTGACAAGGAATACATAATATGCTGAATAAAAAGCAAATAGATAGACATTTTGTCAATGTCTTTTTTGGGAATATTGGGGATTCCAGCAAAGAATCGTTTATGGTTTTCTTTCTTTTCGAGATCTGCATGGTAATCGCTAAAATCAAGTTTAAAAGGAGGATTTGAAACGATATAATCGAACTTTCTAAGCTCTTCACCTACTTTGTGATAAGGTGACAACATTGTATTTCCTTGAACAATATTCTGAATGGAATGTACCAGATTATTCAATATCAGGTTCAAACGTAACATGCCTGATGATTTTTGCGAAATATCTTGTGAATATATACTGCAACGGTCTTCACCAATAGCATG
>Ga0209125_1002075_pt1 | contig 16435 bp, 15 predicted proteins | sample BarGraIncub1131A_FD_184503 | JGI IMG/M metagenome (GOLD analysis project Ga0209125, IMG submission 184503) | Arctic peat soil microbial communities from Barrow, Alaska - Barrow Graham LP Incubations 11-31A (SPAdes) (version 2) | ecosystem: Environmental > Terrestrial > Soil > Wetlands > Peat...
CATGCAAACAGAGTTTCGTTTGCCATGGCTTGCTACCCGCAAAGTCATCTCTTCGAGAAATTCGATCAGGCTATCTTCGCGAAACTGACGGACTTCTTCCGTTAGCTCTGGCGGCATAGGAATCCCAAAGCGCGCTTGGAAAAGAGTTTGGCAAGCCGAGCAACGGCAACACCACACGTGATCTACGCCTTTGACAAAATCAAAATGGGGCTCATCCCAAAATATTGTTTCCACACTAGTCGCGCAAACCGTGTCAATCCAACGGTGCAGATATTCCCGGAACATGGGGTGGTTCGGGCAGGATGCTGCACGCGGTTTACCGTCGCTACCTACTTGGGCCTGTTCAGGATTACGAGCGGAAAGTTCGGAATACGCTTCCCCACCGAAGACTCTACCCACTCCCCAAGGATTGGTATATACTTGAAGTCCACACTCATTGCTGATGCGGATGATTTCAGCCATAGTGTCGGAATAGTAATGAAGGTCTTCTTCTGACCAAGTATGCAATACATGGGTGTATCCTTCGGAACGGATGCGTTGCATATCGATACGTACCCATTCAGGATTTCGAACCCCAAAGTACGCGATACCACGCTTCATTCGTAAAGGCCTGGGTTCCTGGACCACTGGGGATTATGGGATTGGAGGAAAACATGGGAAAGAACGTCGTCCCAATCGCGGCGATGAATTGGTTTTCGGACTAAGAAGGCATTATGCAAGTCCGCGGGCAGCCAGGAGCGGTTATCGACAAGCTCGATGATCCAGCTTTCGGGAACACAGGAGCGCAGTTTTTCACCAAAGGCGGTGATTCTGGGATCTGGAGCGCCATGGTCAATAACAATGAGCGCGGGAGGTGTGCCCTGAGCGAGCGGTACAGAAATAGAGGCCTCAGCTTCATCAATGCTGCTACAGGTGTATATCGTGGTATCGATGGGGATTTCATTATTCAAAATCCACTGGACGGTCCATTGCGCCAGAACATCCATTTGTTCGTCTGATACAGGTGCTACAAAAAAAATATGTCCCAAAATGACCTTAAGTACTGTGCTTGAAAGAACAACAATAAAATTACTTTAATGATCTCATGGACAACAGGCTCAAACCCAGATTCCCTCGCCTTGGTGAGTTCGATTTTATCGAACGGTTGCTTTCTGTGCCTGGAACTCCTGACTTTCCAGGGAATTTACAGGCTAACGATGGTTGGATGGGGCCTGGTGACGACTGTGCTTTACTCGGTGACTGGCTTATTTCTACTGATCTTTCGGTGGAAGGCACGCATTTTCGTTTGGATTGGGCAAAACTTCCGAGCATCATTGAAAAATGTGTGCTGTCAAATCTTTCCGATATCAACGCGAAGGGTGGAATAACGGGTTTTGTTCTTCTCAATTTGTGTTTGCGTCGCAGTTGGAATGCTCAAATTCGCGCCCAAGTTGCTGATGTATTTGCCGAGGTGTTGTCCCGGTATAAAGTTGAAATTCTTGGCGGCGACACTGTTGTGGGTGATCTAGCCTCCTTTGGGCTCACTGTGTTTGGCAAGTGTCCATCGGGGAAGAAACCCTTGTTGCGTGCAAATGCAATGCCAGGGCACTATGTCTATGTGACTGGACATCTGGGCGCATCTGCGGCGGGGTTGTGGGCATTAATGCATAATCGCACAGACAGTGGCTGGGAAAAAATGATTCATTGCCACCATAATCCGGTACCACCTCTGGGGCTTGGTGCTGAGCTGCTGCGCTTGGGCGTGGAGGGTGCCGCAATTGATATTAGCGATGGATTAAGTTCGGAGCTTCATCACATCTGCATCCAATCAGGTGTGGGAATTCGGATCGAAGACGACCTAATTCCACGTGCAGAAGGCCTGATTGAGTTGTGTGAGGGTGCAAATATCGATCCTGCGCAGTTCTATCTGCATGGTGGTGAGGAATATCAGCTGATTTTCACCAGTTCAATGCCTCCAAGTTTATTAGTTTTAGAGCTTAAACCGTTTGAAGTGAGTTGGATTGGCATGGTGGTTCCTGAAGTTGGAGTCACGCTCGTCAAAGCAAACGGTGAAAAACTGGAAATGCTACCTGGGGCATGGTCCCATATATGAATCAGAGCAAGGTAAAAGTCGGTGAATTGCTTCTTCGTCAAGGTATAATTGACGAAGATCAGTTGAATCATGCCTTGGCTGAGCATAAGCGTACCGGAATTCTGCTAGGAAAAATCTTAGTCAGGCTTGGCATCGTAACGGAAGAGACTCTCACTTCGGTTCTGGGCCAACAAATGCAGTTCAAAGAACGCAAGCGCCTTGGCGAAATTCTCCTGGAACGCGGGTTCATTAATCAAGAGCAACTCGACAAAGCACTTGAGATGGGCCGGCAGAAAGGTGAGCGCCTAGGAAAAGTCCTGGTCAGTCTTGGCTATATGAGCGAGGACCGACTCATTGAAATATTGTCCGCGCAGCTTGAAATTATTCAGATCAAGCTCGACAACTTCAATATTGATGCGGAAGCTTCCCGCTTTTTACCGGAATCGATGTGCCGCCAGTATAAGGTCATGCCATTGTATGTGAAGGACAAGACCCTCACGATTGCCATGGCGGACCCATCCAATCTACGCGCGCTCGATCATATCAAGTTCAAAGTGCCTCTAGAAGTCGATCCAGTGATGTCCAGCGAACGCGACATTATGGCTGCTATCGAACGGGTCTATGGTGCACAAGTTGCATTAGCGGATGCCGAGCGCGATGCGAATAGTGGAACCGACCTCGATGCCTTGATTCTCGGCGCTTCTGAGAATGTCGATATCGTTGAAGAAAAGTCGAACAGCGATGAAATGGAGCTTTCCGATGAAGAAGGTCGGCAAGTTGCCAAAATTGTGACGACGCTGATCGAAACTGCCGTGATAAAAAAAGCTTCCGATATTCACCTAGAGCCACAGGAAGAGTTTTTAAAGCTTCGCTACCGTATCGATGGCGAGTTAATGGTTGTGTCCAAAATTCCTGGCCGTTTAATGGCGCAGGTGCTTTCCCGTATCAAGCTCATGGCCAAGATGGATATTGCGGAGAAGCGAAAACCTTTGGACGGTCGCTTTACTGTGCGCGTAAAGGGAAAAGAAGTCGATCTACGTGTTAGCTCCTTCCCGACGACACTTCGTAAGCGCGGAACCATGGAAAAAATCGTGATGCGTATTCTTGATCCGAATTCGGGTCAATTGCCGCTCAAAGTCATGGGTTTCCAAGAAAGCATGTTTAAGCTGCTGATCGACGCGGTAAACCTTCCCAACGGAATTGTTCTCGTAACGGGTCCGACGGGATCAGGTAAATCAACGACTCTATACGCCTGTATCCGCGAAATCAACAACGACACCATCAACATCACTACCATGGAAGATCCTGTGGAGTTGAACCTGAGCAATGTGAGCCAGGGCCAGATCAATAATCAAGCTGGATTCTCTTTTGCTGCTGGAATCCGCGCCATTTTGCGTCAGGATCCGGATGTGATCATGATTGGAGAAATGCGCGATAAAGAAACCGCTTCCATGGCGGTCGAATCAGCGCTCACAGGCCATTTAGTGTTTTCAACATTGCACACCAATGATTCCTCGGGTGCCTTTCCGCGGCTTCTGGAGATGGGTCTGGAGCCATTCTTGGTTGCAACGGCGGTAAAAGGAATTCTTGCACAGCGCCTGGTGCGCAGAATTTGCAGCACATGCAAAGAACCAATGGAAGTTTCTCCAGAATTACGTGAGAGCTTGGGTCTGTCCAAGGATGCCATATTCTACAAGGGAAAAGGCTGTCCCAAGTGCGATAATTCAGGTTACAAGGGGCGTTTGGGTGTCTTTGAATTCTTGGTGCCCAATGAGCCCATTCGGCAACTCATTATCAAGCGTGCATCTGGCGACGAGATCAAGCGGGAAGCAATGCGGGCCGGAATGACGACGCTGCGCATGGATGGTATGGAGAAAGCGCTGCAGGGACTGACGACTCTTGAGCAAGCGTTGTCTGCCTCCGAATCTGACGACTAGGGTAAATCGTTGATCATCGCTGTGCTACTTCGTTGCGATGATCCTTGAATAGAGGAACTATTCTGCGTCACATCGACGCCTCGTATCGCAACGATGCTGAACGATTTACGGAATCGGGCTACAGGTGGTTTGTGCCAGTTCGCTTTGCTGCTGGCATGAAGGCTACACGCTGAGCGGAGAATGGCGTGGTCAATGTTGCTTTGTGCCGGTTCGCTTTGCTGCCGGTAGGAAGGCAATACGGTAAGCGGTAATACAATCTTCACGTAACGTAACGCTCTCGCTTCGCTGAGCGGAAAATGGCGTGGTCAATGTTGCTTTGTGCCGGTTCGCTTTGCTGCCGGCAGGAAGACTACACGTTACGTGGGAATACAATTGACACTTAACGTGTAGCGCTCACAATAAGGTCAGGTGCAGTGGCCACCACCGCAGCAGCTGCTTCCGGCTTCTTTTTTGGCGTGGGTACCATCGCAATAGGGGCTATTGCTGGTTTTGCCGCAGTCGCAGATGAAATACTTTTTGGCTTCGGTGACGTCTACTGCTTTGGGTGCTTTTCCTGTGCCACGGTGTGATCCATCGCAGTAGGGTTTGTTCGCTGAGCCACCGCATGTACAGTAGTGCTTATTGCCGGGTGTTTCATCGATACCAGTTGGCTTGCCGTTATACATTATGATCTCCGTTGACTTTTGTTACTTCTTGCAGAATATCAAAATCAGGGCATTGTGAGTGAACAATTTTCTTCAATGGCGCTCCCGGGGGGACAAATAACCCAATGAAAGGGATGAAAATCGCCACTCGACAGGGAAATCCATGTTTCTACATTTGCGCCTATGTTGAAAGTAACCGATGTATCTCTCTCCTTTGGCAAACGAACCCTCTTCAAGGAAGTCAATCTTTCCTTCCAGAAGGGCAATACCTATGGAGTCATTGGCGCCAATGGCGCTGGAAAATCCACCTTCCTCAAGATTCTCTCTGGCGAGATCGAACCCAATACTGGTGAAATCAGAACTGACCCAGGTGAGCGCATTGCCGTTCTGAATCAGAATCACTTTGCGTATGAGCAGGGAACTGTTTTGGACACGGTGTTGATCGGTCATGCGGAATTGTATTCAATTCTCAAAGAACGCGATATTCTGTACGCAAAGTCTGAAATGACGGAAGCGGAAGGCGAGCGTGCTGCAGAGCTTGAAGGGCGCTTTGCGGAACTGGATGGCTACGAAGCGGAGTCTAATGCCGCTATTTTGCTCAAGGGCTTGGGTATTCTCGAGGACCTTCACCAAAGACTCATGTCGGAACTGGAAGGTGGTCAAAAGGTGCGCGTGCTCCTTTGCCAAGCTCTCTTTGGTGATCCCGATATTCTTTTGCTCGATGAGCCCACTAACCATCTTGACATTGAGTCTGTGGCATGGTTAGAAGATTACCTGAGCCGCTCCGAGAATACTGTGATTGTGGTTTCCCATGATCGACATTTCTTGAATCAGGTGTGTACGCACACTTGCGACATCGATTACTCGAAGATTGCGATCTATACGGGTAACTACGATTTCTGGTACCAAGCTTCTCAGCTTGCTGCGCAACAGCGTAAGGATCAGAATCGTCGCACTGAAGACAAGATGAATGACCTTAAGAGTTTCATCACGCGCTTTAGTTCCAATGCCTCCAAAGCCAAGCAGGCTACGAGCCGCAGAAAGCTTCTGGATAAGATGACTCTTGAAGATATGCCCGCAACGAGCCGTAAGTTTCCTTGGGTAAACTTCCAAATGGACCGGGCTCCGGGTAAAATCATCTTGGAGCTTGACAAGGTTTCAGTAGATGCAGGCGATGCAGGACGCGTCGACAATCTTACCCTGACCTTGAACGCTGGTGACAAGCTGGCTTTGGTCGGTGAGTATGATACCCTCAAAACGCAGCTATTCCAGATTCTTGCTGGGGAAGTTAACCCGGCGGCGGGTTCGGTGAAATGGGGTGGCACGATTGCCTTCAATTACTTTCCAAAGTCGAACGACAAGTTTTTCGATACGGACTATAATCTTGTGGATTGGCTGCGTCAATATAGTGTCGAAAAGGAAGAATCGTTCATTCGCGGTTTCCTAGGACGTATGCTTTTCAGCGGTGAAGAAGCCTTGAAGAACTCCCGGGTACTTTCCGGTGGTGAGAAGGTTCGTTGCATGCTTTCGCGCATGATGCTTTCGAATTCGAATTGCCTGATGCTCGACGAGCCTACATCACACTTGGATCTCGAGTCCATTACCGCTTTGCAGAAGGCGCTGGAAAACTTCCCAGGCCCGGTAATTTTTGCGACTCAGGATCATGAGTTTGCCCAAGCGGTGACGAATCGCATTCTGGAAATCAAGCCAGGTGGCTACATCGACAAGAGCATTAGCTTCGACGAGTGGCTTTTGACCAAGAAGGGTACCCGGTAACATTGGGATGATTCGCCACAGGCATCACAAGGTTAAAAGTTAGAGGGTAGAAGCTAGAAGTGGCATCTGGGATGATTTGTTGCAAGCATCCTAATCCGAACTGCTCTCTCTAACTTCTAACCTTTGACCTCTACCTTGAACAGCCTTGAATTTTTAGCGCGGAAATTTTTCGTTATCCAGAAATACGAAGGCATCTTCATCGCGGAAGAATACAAGGCGGACTTCACGGATTCCAGGAACCGATGATTTGATGCTGGTCAGCGTCTGGGAAACGATTTCAGCTGCGGCTTCACGAGGATACCCATAGATTCCGCAGGAAATGGACGGGAAGGCAATGCTGGTTGCCCCCAGCTCTCGGGCTAAGGCGAGGCTGCTCCAATAGCTTGCACGCAGTAATTCGCCCTCTCGACCAGCGCACGTCCCAAAAACAGGTCCGACGGTATGAATTACCCATTTGGAGGGTAAGTCTCCTGCTGTTGTTGCTACCGCTTCCCCAGTAGGGAGTCCTTCTGGGTAGCGCATGGCAAGTACCTTCTGGCATTCTTCCAAAATAATGGGGCCACCGACCCTATGGATCGCACCATCGACTCCACCGCCACCTATAAGCTTTGAATTGGCTGCGTTTACGATGACGTCAACGGGTTGGGAGGTGATATCACCAACAACAACCTTGACCCATCCTTGGAGGAATGTTGCCTTACTTTTCATGAAATCCGATTTTTTTTGTTTTTTGTGCAATTTCAGGATACCAAATTAAAAGATCAAAGGCAACCCCCCTTTACAGCGTAGTTTTCTTTCTTATCTTTGCCTCACCAATCGAAAGAGAGGTCTTCAACCTGGCCGGTTGTCGTAGAACTGCCTCTATCGTCTAGTGGCCTAGGACTCGGGATTTTCATTCCCGCAACACGGGTTCAAAACCCGTTGGAGGTACTAAAGAAGACCCGCCGTAAGGTGGGTCTTTTTTAGTACCTACCAGTCGGGTTTTGAAATAACCTGTTGGAGATCGCGAGCATCGTGAGGCCATGGGTCGAGTCAATAATTGACATTGCGATTGCATAATGAGCAATGGAAGCCGAACAGGGGGCATAAAACTGTGGACTAATGGTGTGTCATTATAATGCCGAAGCGTAGCTTTGGCTAGCGAGCAGGAGTCACGACTTGACTCATCGCACCGACATCGTAAGGTCTGTTTAAGGCAGTAGGGTCTGTGGCGCGACGGCTTCGTTCAGGCGGCTGGCTTCCGCGTCTGCGATTGCCTTGTGGTAATGATTGACCCACGCCGTTTCGGAGCGGATCGAGTGCACCTTGAGCAATGCGCCGAGCAGCATGGACAAAAGGATTATGGCAAAGCCCACAAGTTGCTGCCACTGGGGCGGCTTAGTTCTTGGTGTGTAGACTTTGCGGAGAAAGGGATGCGACATTGAGTCAACTGTGTAAATGCGTGGCTAGCACAATTTGAAGATGCTTGATGGCTTCGCCGCGATGGCTGAGGGACTTCTTTTCATCGTGGTCCATTTCGCCGAAGGAACGTGTGTAGCCCATGGGCTCAAAAACGGGATCGTAGCCGAAGCCATGTTCGCCCCGTGGGGCACTGAGGATATGACCTGCGCAGTCGCCGGAAAATAGCTGGTGGCCATGAGCGTCGAACCAGCACAGCCAGCACACGAAGCGGGCCTTGCGGTTGGGGTTGCCGGCGAGGTCGGTGAGGAGCTTCTGGTAGTTCTGTTGGTCTGTTGCGCCAACACCTGCATAGCGTGCGGTAAAGATGCCTGGTGCGCCGCCAAGAGCGTCCACTTCGAGACCTGAATCATCTGCAAGCACAGGGTAATTGAGCCCTTGCGCTTTTAGGTAGTGGAAGATAGCCTTGGCTTTGATCAATGCATTGGCAGCAAAGGAATCACCATCTTCGACGATTTCGGCGCTGAAACCGATGTCCTTGAGGGTGAGGAACTCAAAGTTGCTATCGCCTAGAATTTTGCGGAATTCTTGGACTTTTCCTGGGTTGCCGGTGGCGATGACAAGTTTCATTATGGGCATGTGCATGACCCTTTGATACCGATTGCATAAAGATTCAGGATGGCATCAAATGGTGTGCCTGTAGAAGTGGCAATTATGCCAATGGCAAGGGGTGTGTAATTCAGATTTCCTAAGAGAGAACTGGTAGTCGGATTCCAGAATTGTGTCCAACTGAAATCCTGGACGATGCAAGCGTTTGTCTGTGTAACAGGGATGTAGACAGATGGAGAATTAAATATGGAAACCCCCATGGCAATCTGGGCTGCAAGGGTCAATGACGAGTTGCCTTTGCTTGCGTTCGAGGTGGCGGAAAAGGCAAGGCAAAGTCCAGCATTCTCGACTGGAACTAAGCTAGCGAACAGCGCCTTTGCGTCATTAGCTGGGGAACCGTTGGAAACGTTTACGACGATGTGTAGGTAATTAATGGTTATCGCTAAGGCGCTAGTAATATCAGCTGGTAAAGGGGTAAGCGAAATGAAATCAGACGTGTAATTTGCTGTAGAATCAATATTTATTGGAGTCGATTGTATATAACCTCCGTTAGCAGCTGTCCAGTAGTCACCTGTGGCAAAGGCTGTCGATATTCCAGACGATGATGCGACACCCGATGAGCCAGGGATTACCATTGTCGAGGATGACGATATTGTGGTACCCGATGAACTAGGGATTACCATTGTCGAGGATGACGATATTGTGGTACTCGATGAACCAGGGATTACCATTGTCGAGGATGACGATGTTGTGGTACCCGATGAACCAGGGATTACCATTGTCGAGGATGATGATATTGTGGTACCCGATGAACCCAAAATTACAGCTGTCGAGGATGAGCTTGAGATCGATGGCGATTCTTTTGTATATCTATTGGAATCAGTAGGATTGATCCACTCGGTGTCGGCAGGAAGGGGTTGCACTCGCTCACATGCGGTAAACGTAAGAATGGCAAGTAAATAACTGGCGCGAACTAAATGAATCATAAGGGCTTCCTTAGAATGTAAAGGTGAGGCCGATTCCGGCGAGCCCGAGAATCGCGAGAGCGCCTGTAACGTTGCGCAATGTGGCTGCTGATTTCGCTTGATCGTTGGCGGTATTGATCTGGGCATGGATTTCGGTACCGTTGGTGGCTGAGGAATACTGCTTCCAAAGCTTGGTTGCTAGGTCGTTCTTTTTGGAAACGACTGAGTTGAAGTAGAAAGCGGTGCCTAGCAGAGCAGTACTGCCAATTCCGAGTCCGATGCGCAATTTGGCTTTGCCGGACAGGGAAGTTGAGTGAGTCTGTGGTGGAATTGGTGCTGCTATATCGTCTATTTGTAAGGATTTGACGATTTGATTGGCTATTCTTTCAAGGGGGCCACCGAGCAAATCCTCAATATCGCCTTTAAGGTCTTGGCTAGTGGTCATCACAATTTCGCCGGTGGAGACGTCGAGCATGCGCACGCCGATGGTATACATGGCACCAATCTTGCCCACGGAGCCTACAATGAGACGATCCACGCCGAGCAGACGTCCCATTTGCACTTGGCACTCGGATGCGTTGCAGGCTCCGGTTTGCTGGAAGCTTTGCTCTTTGAGGATCTGATCCATCATGCCGCGTTCCATTACGCGGAATTTGCCAGTATTGAGTAGCTTCTCACGGAGACGGTCGCTGATGATCAAGGCTTCGGAGGAATCAATGCCTCCGCGACGTTCGAGATCAGAGACGGCGATATTGATTTGTATGCTGGCGGCCTGGGTGAGGGCGGCAAGAAAAAACAGGCACGAGGTAAGGTATTTGAACATGCAACGAAATATAGCATCCCGCGTAAAATCATTGCTGTAGAGCGTGTTCAGGATCACAATTGGGATATGGGGGGAGTGGAAGACTTCGCGCTTTAGCGGAGGCTGCAACGAGGGGGCCCATAGAGGGGGCGCTTGTTGCGAAGGCCCCCACCAAATGCATGGGCTATTTTTTGCGCGGAGGCGTGAAGCGAGGCTTTTCCTGGGGCTCGGGCGGGTTGGCGTGGGGCATGCCATCGTCGTCCACAGGAACCTTGAGGGATTCGGTGCGTTTGAGTTTCAGAAAATACTCGGGACTCAGGAACTTTTCGGCGGCCAAAAGGCGATAGAGATGATTGCGGGTCGGCTTGAGTCCTGGATGGATGTGCAGGTCGTTGGGCACATAAACTTGAGCAGTGATGGCGCCGTGTTTGGCAGAAACCACTTCGAGACTTAGGCGTTGGTAATGTCCGTCGGCGACGCCTTCGGCGAGGTCGAGTGCGGCCATGGCCTTGGCGGGGATTTCGTAGAGCACGCCTTCTACAACGGAGCCTACCATTGGGTGAATCGCGGCGAGACCAACCTGTGGATGCTGAGGAACGGACTTGTCGAAACGCAGTTCCCAGTCCTTGAGGGTGGCTGAACTGCGGGCGGTTTCATCCAGGATGATTTCGGCTTCGAGCAGGCGCTGCTGCATTTGGCGCAGGGACATGTCGGAGCCGTAGGCGAAGTAGAGTGCTTTGGTCATGTCCCAAGTATAGAAATGCGTGCAAAGCGGTGCAAGAATTCTCGACGATGGGTGATGACGAGGAGCGCGATTTGCCTTTGGGTGGCAAGTTGCAGGAATAGTTCGAGCAAGGACTCCTCGGCGGCGCGGTCCAGGTGTGCGGCGGGTTCATCCAGAATGACCACGGGGGACTCGCGTAAGAGGATGCGGGCGCAGGCAAGACGTTGGCGCTGCCCTCCGCTCAGATGCGTTCCTTGGAGCCCAACCCAGCTCTGCAGGGGCTCGGAGGGGTTTTGCGCGCAGGCCCATTCCCACAGGTTCACTTGTTCGAGTACGCGCTGCAATTGCTCGGGGGTGGCGTCCGCACAGGCGAGGCAGAGGTTTTCGGCGAGGGAGCCGGTAAATATTTGCGGGATTTGCTCTAAAACGGCGATGCGCTGGCGTACTTGGTCGCCTGGCAGGGCAGACTGATTCTGGCCTTCGAGCTGGATCTGACCGCTTGTGGGGGTGAGAAACTGGGAGAGGATTTGCACAATGGTCGATTTTCCGGAGCCGGAATCGCCCAGCAGCGCGACGGTATCGCCTAGGCGCAGTTCCATGGAAAAATTTTGAAAAACGGTGCCGCCATCGGGCCAGGTGAAGCTGATGTTTTGGATGGAGAGCAGGGTGGGGGATGCGTCTGTGGTTGATGGAGCGGGATTGGCGAGGGAAAATGGCTGATTTGGTACGAAATTGGGGTGGGGAGCGTCTGAATGAGTGTGGATGGTGGGTGTATATTCCCCCAGCCGCGGGTTATTTGGCTGTTTATGCATCCTGCGAGCAGGCGTTTGCTGTGTCGCAAACTCAACATTGACACACCAAGTCAGCTCGCGACCCCAATAGACGTTGCAATTTGTGTTTTCGTGCTGATTTGGCAAATTCAGGAATGATTTATTTACGTCGATGGGCGTTAGGGCTGGGTTGGGGCGGTTCGCGATGGACAATAGGCGGTGGCCGGCAGCGGAACTGGATTGCAGGGCGTGGGCAAGGGCGGGGAACGCGAGAACGGATTCAAAGGCAGCCCAAATGCCGAGAATGAATGTCACCCAAGTAATTGGGTTCAGACGGCCTTGCACCACTTCGTGGGCACCCAGCCAGACCATGGTGGAAACCGCGCACATGGCAAGCAATGGGATCACGGCTTCTCCGATGCTTACAATCAGGTTGCTCGTGCGGATGGCATGATTATAGGCACTTTCGATGTGCAGAGCTTCCTGGTGCCAGAGCAAGGTTGTATTTGCGATGAACAGTTCCTGTTCTCCTTGTTCAAGTTCCAGAGTGATGGCTTGGAGGTCGTTTGCAAGAGTTTGGATGCGCAGAGATTGGCGTCGCAGAGCTGGAGTGAGCGCGAGGGAGAATAGGATCGCCGTGCCTTGGAAGATGGCGAAGAGTGCAAAATAGCGGGGGGAATGAATGCCGAGCAAAACCGCCATGAGAAGAAGGGTCCATAGGGCCACCAAGGGAGGGGCTACCACGCGGGCATAAAGGAATTCCAAGGAATCGACGTCGCGTGCCAGGGCTTGGAACAGTTCACCATTACGGATATCACGGATCCCGACAGGAACTAATGGTTCCAGCTTATAGTAGAACCAGATGCGGAAGCGTTCCAGCAAGTGCAATGCGGTATCGTGGGCAACCATACGGTCAAGCCAGCGAAAGGCACCCCGTGCGATGCCAAAAAAACGCACTCCGACAATTGCCACCGCTAGAACCGCGATACTGGGCTTGAGTGCTGCGTAGGTGAGAATATAGCCAGAGCACATCATTAATCCCACCGAACTTGCCACGGTGAGGAACGCCCAGAACGAAGCCAGCAGCATTCTGCGCCATTCGGGTAGAGCCATCATCCAAATGCGTTTCATAGGATCCGCCCTGCTTGCATACGCACCACACGATGGACGCGCTCCAAAGTCTGGGGGCGATGGGTGATGATCAGGCACGCGGCTTCGAGACTCATGACCACGTCTTCGAATGCGGCCAGTGACGTTTCGTCCATATGGGCATCAGGTTCATCCAAAAGCAGCAAGTCTGCCTTTTGCACCAACCCTCGGGCAAGCGCCAAGCGTCGGGATTGGCCACCGCTCAGGCGTGTTCCATTTTCACCAGCCAAGGTGTCTAGCCCTTGGGGAAGATTACGTACAAATTCACTTAAGCCAACGCGCTCAAGTGCGCTCCAGAGTTCCGGGTCGCGAAGGGCGGTTGCGTGCGGAGTCAGCAGGATGTTGTCGCGCAGTGAACGCTGAAAGAGTCGTGGTTGCTGAGCAACCCATGCCACACAAATTTCAGCTTTGCGTTCAATCGTTCCCGCTTCTAGAGGAAGTATGCCAAGTATGCATGCGAAAAGGCTACTCTTGCCGCAGCCCGAAGTTCCTACCAGTGCGACATGCTCGCCAGGGAGAATATTAAGGCTGAGATTCTGCAAAACAGGTTGGGTTTGGCTGGGCCAACGGGCCTGTATATTACGAATGGAAATTGTGGATAAAGTATCTGGGCTACTTATTTTACATGTCAAATTGTGGCAGGGATAGCTAATAGAATCTGGAATTGCGTGCACTTGTATGTTGCGTGCAACGTTGTCAGTAGATTGTGGAAAGAGGACTGCAGCCGCGGCTTCCCCTTCCATAGCTGCGTGGGTGCGCAAGCCTAGTTGGCGGAGCGGTAAGTAAAATTCTGGCGCAAGAAGTAATATGAAAAGAGATTGTTGATATCCGATAGCTCCATGCAAGAGTCGCAGTCCAAGTTCTACGGCGATGAGCGCAGTGCCAATGGTACCAACCATTTCAAGCACAAAAGCGGAAAGGAAGGCGAGGCGCAGGACTTCAAGGGTTGCGGTGCGTAGTACTGCCGCACTTTGAGCTAGACGATTTCCCCAAGCAAGGCTTATGCCGAATTGCCGCAAGGTTTTTAATCCTAAAAGAGTTTCTAAATAAAATTGTCCCTGCTTGGCGAGAAGTTTCCATTGGGTCTCTTGCTTACGCTTGGCCGTCATGCCGATCAATGCCAAGAACAAAGGGAGTAAAGGAGCCGTGATCAAAAAGATAAGACTGCTCCAAGGATCGATGTAGCAAGCGACAGCAAAAATCAATAATGGAGCGCCCATGGCGATAAATATCTGAGGTAAATATTGGGTATACCAGGCATCCAATGCATCGACACCGCGGACAAATTGAGTTTGCCTGTCGCAGATTGGGCTTGCAAGGAGTTGGGAGCGGATCTGCGATTTCGCCTGGGCTGCAAGTAGTCCAGACCAATATCCCTGCAGGCTACCAAGCACAGAGCGCAAAGCCGCAAAACCAAGGAGCAAAGCTAGATGAAATGGCATTTCGCGAACCGACCAGCCTCCGAGAAAGACGCCATAGAGTATCCGGGACAGTTGCCACGCAATTCCGATTGCACATGCAGAAACAAGGATACCCGCAAGTGCGCTTGCTCTGAGTAAGGCTGGCTCGGCAAAGGAGCGTAGTTGTGGATTTAAACGCATGTGCACGAAATTTACACATTCCCTAGCTGATATTTGACAAGGAGTTGAGTTAGAGGGTGCTTGTTCCAAGTTGGAACGATTGTTGTGGATATTAGATATTTTTGAGGTATAATCATATTGATGATCAAACCTGTTCTACGCTTGGTTTTGCTTGGGCTGACTTGGGTATTTGCCCAGGCTGGCGCTGGTGGCATGCCCGTGGTGGAGCAAGCTGCCTTGGTGAAAAGCGCTGAAGCCTACATGAAGTCGGGAGAATATCCCAAAGCCTTGCTGCAATTGCAAAAAGCCCGTTCCTTGAACAGCGCTGAACTGAAAGTGGACCAAATGATGAGGCAATGCCTTGTCCATATGGGCGACTGGGTTCCCTCGGGAGGCACGAATTCGGAATGGATCGATGTCGACCGTTTGCGTCTCGATGACGTTTTACCAAAGGGCTATGACTCGTTATTTCGCGTGGGAAAATCCATGGAGGAACGCGAAAATTATGACATTGCGTTGCGCATCTATTCCCATTTGACGGAAAAGCAGCCGGGAAATAAAGACTACGGTAAAGCGTTTCAGGATCTTCGTCTCAAGATCGAACAACTGGCTCAGAACCATGTTGACGTTGGAGAAATCTATTTGAAACAGGGGCGATTTGGGCGGGCCTTGGAGGAATACCATGCCGCGCAGTTTTTCCGTCCTCGTGATGCATTTATCGTAGACCGGATTAAACTTGCCACCGAGCGGCAGAATGAATTGCACAAATCCTATGATGAGCGTCTGCAGAGTTTGCTGCAAAAAGGGAATCGGGATCAGGCCATGCTTGTAGCTGAAAAGGCTTTCCGTGATTTTCCTGAGGAAGAAAATTTCCGCAAGGCTTTGGATACTCTGCAATCCCTGCGTTCGAGTAACCTGCAGAAAGTATTGGCTCAATGCCGCGCCGCTATTGACTCAGGCAATTTCGAAAAGGCTGAAAGCCAGTTGCAAAATGCGATGCTCACCTTCGGTGGTGAACCACAAATCGATGCACTCTATCAAGAAGCGCACAAAAAATTGGAGCAACAGCGTAACAAAGAGCGCAGTGATAGTACCCGTGCCACCTTTGCGCAGGCTGTTGAACAGGGAAATACAAGTCTAGCTGCAGGCGCCATGCAAGCGTTACAACGGCAAGGCGATACCGTCGGAATTCAAAAGCTGCAGGTTAAACTCGATGAGCTCAAAGGACGGCAACAGGCTTTGCGCGATTTCGAAGCGACAGTGGACCGTGCCCGGCGCGCTTTGAAGGACGGGGTATTTGACGAGGCTAAAGCTGCCTTGCAGAAGGCAATGGAAATGAACGCGGTAAGTCCAGTGGCGCGGCAACTTTTGGATGACGTGCATCGGGAAGAAGCGAAGGCTTTGGAAGTGGAGCAAGCTAAGCGTAAAGATGTGCAAAAAGCAGAGGCGCTCCTGAAGGCCGGACAACTCAAGGAAGCCAAAAAAGTGGATCTATCCCTAACAGGAACCCATCAAGTGGATCAGGAAGTCAAGCAGGTGCAACGTAACATCCGCGAAGCCGAATATGCACGGACACCCGAAAATGACAAGAAGGCGCAAGATCTATTCTTGGAAGGCATTGGAAAATATCGCGCCGGCGACTATCAGGATGCTGTGGATAATTGGACGCAAGTATTGAAGTTGAATCCCGATCATGAACAAGCCAAGAAGTACATAGCCAATGTCAAGCAAAAACTGGCGAGGATGCAATAATGTCTAAGAAGATTCTTCTCGCGCTGATCTTGATGCTGGCGAGTCTGGCTCTAGGTAAGCCTTTGGCCTGGAATGCTTTGCCCATCAATCTGCATGGAGCTGTTCCTAGTGCAATAGCCATGGATGACTCGCTGATTGCAGTGGGACTTCCTGCTGGTGGTGTCAAAATGTGCACTCGCGATGGCCGCATTCTGGATACTTTGCAGCTCTCTGAGTTTGGACGTAAAGGCCGCATCTATGATCTGCTCTGGCGCAAAG
>Ga0209125_1002076_pt1 | contig 16423 bp, 17 predicted proteins | sample BarGraIncub1131A_FD_184503 | JGI IMG/M metagenome (GOLD analysis project Ga0209125, IMG submission 184503) | Arctic peat soil microbial communities from Barrow, Alaska - Barrow Graham LP Incubations 11-31A (SPAdes) (version 2) | ecosystem: Environmental > Terrestrial > Soil > Wetlands > Peat...
TCTTCTCGAAGCACTTCAAGAACAATCTTGGCTTTTTCCTCAGGGGTATACTTTCTTCGTTTAATATTCATATTCTTATTGTATCTTAGTTTTTAAAGTTTGTGTCCAACCCTATGTGAACATTATATAGCCTATGGACAAAAATATAGGACGATTCTCACGTTGTGCTTTCTGAAAGGCTTCTGCTCCCCATAGATATCAGTCTACTGGATTGTTGGCATGTTGCAGTAAGTATGGAGATTTCTCATGAATTAGACGGTTTGGTTTATTTGTGTTTTGACTGTTGATGTCGTGATTTTTAGTCTTTGGATCGTAATAAGGTTTATTGTTCATAATAACGCCCCTTAATTTTTCATATGATTAGATTATCCATTGCCTCCACGATTTATAAAAATACCTGCATAAAAATAATTGATATGCTCCCCTTTTGGTAGACAGTTTAAATAATAAAACTGTTTATCATAAGGAGGAGCATATCAATGTTACCAGTTTGTCAGGTGCGTAATTATTTACATAGATCACAATACTTATGATTACTTCAGTTTCATGAACCCTATGATTAAAGCACGGCAATATTCACTCAATCAGGTCAGCACCAAAACAAGAGTATTGTTTTATAACGTCGGCTGGAGATAATTGATAACGCCTCGGGAGATACCTTCTGCTACTTTTTCTTGGTACGCGTCATCAGTCAGTCGGAGAGCTTCAGGCCCATTGGTCAAGAACCCTATCTCAATTAATGCCGCCGTTATATAGTTTTCCCTCATTACATAGAAGTTTTCTGGTCGCACTCCTTTGTCGGCCGCGCCGCTTTCTTTAACCAGATCTTCCTGAATGGCAACTGCTAGATTATTAGGTCGTCCACTTTGATAAAAGCTGATTGCACCTGCAGTCTCCAGATTAGAGAAAGTATTGGCATGAATACTGACGAAGATATCGGCATCAGCAGCTTTGGCAATATCGACTCTCGCTTTAAGTGCTAAACTTACATCGCTTGAACGAGTTAAGATTACTGTAGCGCCGGTGGCAAGAAGTTTATCACGTATTTTCAGACCTACCGCCAGATTAACATTAGCTTCGCGTACTCCGTTAGCAATTGCTCCGTTATCATTACCGCCATGACCAGGATCAATGACGATAATTTTGCCGGTCAGCGGGCTTGGAGCTGCTGTACAAATACTTGCCACAAAACCATAACTGAGAAATAGAATCAGAATACTTGCGGTTATTTTATTATGCATGCTTAGTCTCCCTTGGTGCTATATGTAACAATATTATCATATCTAGGACAACAATTGCCAGTGGTTAGTAAAATGATATCAGTGCATAATACTATTTTATAGTTGCCCCGCCCACTAGCCTAGCATGAGCATTGATAATACACCACTATACCAACCGCCACTATCAGCAAACGTACTAATATCTGAGATAACATTATCAACGCCTGCGAGATGAGGTTCTTGGTGATAAAATACATTAAAACTTCAATATAAATGTCTTCAGCCGACAAAATAAGATTTTCTAGAGCTAAATCGTTAACAATAAAAATCCAAGACATGATATCACACCCAAACTATAATTTTTCATCAAAATCAACTAACAACCGTGTTCATACACCTAGTATGACACTATTAATAATGTACAAACTATAGATAAAGCGAGATCATTTAATTAAGGAGGAACTAAACATGGTTGTAAAAGTTATTGAGCTAGTGGGGACTTCTAGTCACAATTGGAAAGATGCAGTCGACAGTGCAGTAATGGAATCCTCTAGAACGATCGATGAGATACTTGGTGTTGAAATTACTAAATTTACGGCTAATGTTGACAATGGGCATATAGCCGAATATAAAGCAGGCGTAAAAGCGGCCTTCAAAGTTAAGCATTAAGAGAGAGTAAGATAAGAAAAAGTGCCTCTTAGAGGCACTTTTCTTACGTAATCACAAATATAATCATTATCAACATAAAAGCACTTGGCCTTATGACAATAATCATAAAGCCAAGTATTTAATTATTAATCCTAGCAAATTATCAATTTGAGCTACACCCCTGTTTGGAGCGGGAAAGGAGATTCGAACTCCCGCCCCTCGGCTATGCTCGCAACTGTTATAATCATATATTCGTAATATCCATTATTCATCCTCTTCCTTAATCGTTGACTAAAATGCAGGTGGCGTTGTTGATATGCATCTATTAAAAATTAAGTTAATAACTCTTAATTCCTAGCTTGCTTTTTTCATAGTATAATCAAGTGAAGGGGGTGCTTTCATGGCCGTATTGATAACGGGTGGTACTGGATTTGTTGGCAAGGCATTGGTTGATCAGTTCCTATTACAAGGTATTTTAACCCACGTCGTTTCACGTAGTCGCACAGCAAATGTTCCAGGATCGTTGATTGCTATGCCAACTAAAGGTGAGTTATTTCCCTCTGAGTTGATTGGTAGGGTATCCAAAGTTGTTAATCTAGCTGGTGAAAGCATTGCTGGTCGTCGCTGGAATAGAAAAGTATGTGAGCAGATTTTAAGTAGTCGAGTGGAAATTACTCGCTGCATTGTCGAAAGCATTCGACGTAATAAAGAACAAGGATTACCTTACCCAAAGGTGCTCGTGAGCGCATCAGCAGTTGGTTATTATGGGACTCATCCATCTCGAGCTTTTACCGAAGAAAGCGAGAACGGTGACGATTTTTTGGCGGATGTATGCCAGCGCTGGGAAGGAGAGGCTCGCCAGGCTGAGTATCTAGGAGTGCGGGTTATCTGTTTGCGTTTTGGTCATATACTAGCAGCTGATGGTGGCATGCTACAGCGAGTAGCCTTACCTTTCCATTTCGGTATGGGAGGTTATCTTGGTGATGGTCAGCAGTGGGTGTCCTGGCTTCATCGCAAGGAATTGGTCAATTTGGAGAAATGGCTCAAGAAGTATTGTTAAAGGGGCAAAAGGTATTTCCTAAGCGCTTATTAGAACAAGGATATGTATTTCAATATCCTTGTTTAATAGAAGCATTAACTGACATTTATCGTAACTGAATAATACACATAAAGTAATTAGAGCATTTACATCTCATATTAATTGTACACATTCCAATTAAATATATCTAGCAATGGGATAGGAGTCATAATACAGATGACCGCCCAATAATAACAAAAAAGCACCACTAGCATTATCATATGATTTCAAATAACTTTAAGAACCATGTATGGTCTGAAGAACCTGTGATACCTCATTACCAACCATTCCGGACAACGTATCTAGTACTGACATCGCTTCCGCTCCATCCGGTCGGGTAACTGATTTATCCACAACGTAAGCATCATCAGATGTAGAATAAGCCTTTAAGTCGAGAGCCACGTCTAGCGGACGGACAGATACTAAAACAATATAATTCACGTGGCGCTCCTTCCCATATTTAGCCAGCCCCTCCGAGGTAGCATCAGCAGCGCTGCTAATGTTACAGCGATTAAGATCCCGCAACACCTCATTTCCGGACTGTACTTCGCTACCTAGAAGCAAAACGTTTATCTTAAAACGAATTACCTCGTTCAGCGCCTTATTTAGGATATCAACCCCCGGAACATAGTGCCCGGACGTGTCAATAAATAGAGCAACAGCCGCCATCGCATTACCATCGGCAGCAGCAGCTGGGCTGGTAGTTGAACTTATCATAACTATTACCACTAGAAAGACCAACAAAACCTTTTTCATCAGATTAACACCTCATTTGATTAGATATGGGATTATCATGCGTCACTGTTGCAAATTATGCCTTAAATATTATATCATTACTGGGGCATTAATAGACATTCTTTTTTCGTTTCAATGAAGAATTAAAGGGAAATTATTATGAGAAATCACTTTCTCTACTTATCACTAATCTTTGAAGAAATAAAATAAGGAAATAGACACATTGTCTCATCGATAAAAATTATGATTTGGCTCGCAGAATACTAATGGCAGAAACTCGAAACACGAAGCCTATCCCTGATTGTCCTGTCCCTCTGATTGTTCACATTATTTTAAATTTTTTTAAATTTATGTTCGCAAACCATAAGATAAGATAACACAATTATTAATATTGCTGTAACTGCTAAAGGTACGACATAGTTTATCGTAGCTAGGCAGTATAAGGCCATAAACATACCGGCAAAAGTTATAGGAATACCATAAAATTCTCCGTCAAATTCAGTAACATTGAATCTAGCTAATCTATAAGCACCAGCCATTGGAAATAACAATACCAATAAATATCCCCAAATCCCATATTCTGAAAATCCATAAAGATTAAAAGTAAGAATAGAAGGAGCCACGCCAAACGAAACTAAATCCGCGAGAGAATCAAGTTCTTTTCCTAGTTCACTTGATACATTTAGATGTCTAGCAACGACTCCATCATACCGATCCGCAATACATGCTAATAATATAAAAATGGCAGACCATATATAGTTCATTTGAAATAACATCATTATAGACATAATGCCACACCCTAAATTGGCAAGAGTCAATGAATTTGGTATAGCACTTTTGCTTATGATGGCCACAATAACCACTCCTTTAAAGACAATCTCCACATATTATTTTTATTCTGGGACCTTAAAAACGATTATGCATATTTCCAAACTTTTTAACATAACTTAACATATTCCAGAAAAATCATAAAACTCCTGCAAAATCCACACAGAATTTTTCAGCGGCTATTGCATACGGTTTATTCTGACTAATCTTGATGGAAACTGTGACTTTTAGAAACATAGCACCAGTACCATATAATGAACTGCCTTAAAACCGACTGTCAATCAACAGGTATTTTATCAGGCATTAGCTACTACCTGGCTTTATCAACTTCATTTCTTATCCTTTCAGCAATGACCATTACCTTACTTAAATCTGTGTCTGGTAACACAACGGCAAACTGCAATACCCATAATTTTATTAAAGAACTCAACCTCAGCGAAGGCAGATTGAATTTCTTCAACCTGCCACTCTCTGATTATATGCATGATTTCAATTCCATATTTTTTTTAGCAGTCTGGAAACTGCCAAATCGAAACCTTAGCTTAGTCTTTTGTTTAATAAAATGATGATCTTGCTCAATAATCTTGTTCAATAATCTTGTTCAAATATTTTACTTTCCTAAGCGTTGTTTTGACAGAAATAGTGCCACTATAAATCATCTTATGAATAGCAATGACCGTTGCAGCGTACTTGTCAGTTGTTATTACTCTTGGTTGCGGCTATGTGTGGCTCTTAAAGCTTTTCTAAAGAACGTCTTGACCGCATCTTTGTCGCGATGTTCAGACACAAAAAAAGTCTATCGTCTTTCCTTTAAAATCCACTTTATGGTAAGATTATATCACAGCTTTATTTTTGCACCAGAACCTAAAAAAGCACCGTCCCCACTGGCACCAAGGATCTGCCCCCTTTGCGTGGGAAGTATGACCAAACTTGCTAGCTTTCTTATTTACTCTATACATTTTATAATTATATACTTTAAAGTAGTTATTTAAACTTACATAAAATTTAAATTTAGAGGGGAACTATAATGGACGAACACTATTATGAAAGACTATTGAATATAAAAACCTCAGGGGAACAAAAAATATTTAATAAATCATTGCACTATAACAGATATGAACCAACGTCATACTCTGCGTTGGAAATATTATCTAAGCAATATAATTTTGCAGCAGAAGATAATATAGTTGACTTTGGATGTGGAAAAGGAAGGCTTAACTTTTACATAAATCACTTTTTTGACTCCACTGTTACAGGTATAGAAATGAATACCTTTTTCTATAAAGAAGCTATTGATAATAAAAGAGATTATTTAAAAAAGCATAAAAAGAAAAATAAAAAAATTGATTTCTTAAATTATTTTGCAGAAAAATATAATATAAATGCTTCCGATAATAAATTCTACTTCTTTAACCCTTTTTCTATACAAATATTTATAAAAATTATAGGAAATATTTTGATTTCTATAGAAGAATTTGAAAGAACAGTAGATGTTATATTATACTATCCATCAGATGATTATATATACTTTCTAGAAAACAATACCCCCTTTATACTTTTAAATGAAATAAAATTACCTTATTTATATGATAATGATCCTCGTCATAGTTTTTTAGTGTATAGACTAGACTATTGATAGTATCATCCCTCTTAATTACCATTTCGAAGCTCAATGTTTCATCCATTCTCCATGAATGATTTGTTGGCTTAAGGTGTTGTCTTGTAGCTTACCTCATCCGTCCCTTGTTTTACCGCAAACCGCAAGATGTGCTTAGGCTCAGAGCCAAACTCACAAGGATACTCATAAAGGTCATCTTCCCCAAAAGAAGAGACTATGGCATTTTCTCCGTATCTCTTTTTGACAGTTTTAAGGGTGTCTCCCGGACGTACCCATCTTCGTGTCGAAAACTTTTTATTATCGGTTATAATGTTCGCAATCTTGTCCTTCGAGTTAACGATGATCTCAATATCGCCATAATCATGGGATAATCCATCTTGCACCTGCATCTTGTTCTTTGGCTCGCCCAGCCGTCGGATCAAAAACTGACTTGCATTATTATCTCCCGGTGCAATATCATACTCACGCAAAAAGAAATCATCAAAATCCATTTCCTCTAGCTCCACATCGACGGCAATCGGCTCGTGACTCTGCATCGCTTTCCATAACGGGCTATCCTGGTTAATGACAGCTATCAGGTCGACATAGGGAATACCATAACCACTAAGATAACCTGTAGCAAAATTGAGCTCGTCATATACGCGAACAGAGTTGGCTGACAGCAGGAACTGATCTCCTTTCCAGTATCTCGCGAACTGTTCATATGCCCATTCTGAGGTTGAATTTATAAATAGGATTATGGGTATTATAGCTTGATATTCTGGTGATATCATTATAATTTTGCGGTGCCATGTTTTTTCTGCACCAGAACCGAAATTCTTACAATTTTATACAGGGATTTCAAATTTATTGTCGAATTACTAATTTACCGAAACTAAGGAGGACTCTTATGGAAGAAAAGAAATGTCCAGAATTCATTAAAAACCGTATTGATCTTAAAGCGACAACGGTTACTGCATTTGCGTATGCTCTTGACTCTATGAAAGAAGAAGATTCAATTGGGAAAAATACTAAGCTTCTCCTGTTAACAAATATAGGTACGATTGAAGGAGATATTTACTTCCCAAATGATAAAAACAAAGATAATGTAGGGGTTATATTGTCAGATTCATTCATCAATATACGAAATAATATTTTGTGTGATGATGAAATTGAGATTGAGAAACCAAATATAGTAAACGATTCCAGTATAATAACAATTGTTAATGCTAAAATAACTCCATTCTCAAACTCAAACAACGTATTAAATCTTGCCACATTAAATCTATTCGCTGACCAAATCCTCGGTTTTTCATTTGGTGAAATAAAACCCAAATAGATATTATTGAATACTCATGAGTAACAGAAAAATAGTCACTTCGGTGGCTTTTTCTTTTACGTAATAACAAGAGTAGTGTGTACTGTGACCTATTGCGACGATACCGAATTTTTACCATGTCCGAATAGGAAAAAAATTAACAAATGATGCCTTGCGCAAGGGATGAGAGCTTTTTTCGTAATAAACTGCCTCATTTATATTCCAACACGAATCCTACACCAACATCTTCAACCTTCGCAACTTGGGCTAAGCTTATTTTTGAATGCAAATCGGTACAATGGCATGCATGGATAGCGTGTGGCTGGCATTTTGCGAGATATTTTACGGTATTACTTAGCTTATGCTGAGAGGGATTAAGCAGGTGAAACCCGCCAATAACATCATATACCCTTTCCTCATTACATACTTTTTTAGCATATTCAATAATATTGCAAATCCCCGCATGAGAACATCCCGTAATTATTACCAACCCATTATCGGACATATACGCCAAAGCAGAATCATCAAGTACGAAGTCATCTTCCCAAATACCATTCCTCAGCGTTTTTCCAATTGGAGTTTTTACCTCAAAAGAATTATTCCTTTCAATTTCCCCCAAAAATACAAGTTTCTCGGTGAGCCATATAGGATCTGTTCCAAGCCTTAGTGAAAATGATTTCGCTAGTTGATTGCAAGACAGCATTGTCCCTATATCAAGCCCATCCTCATTCTTATCCAAAAACGCATCTGGATGAGCTATTACCATAGGTTTTTTGCACCCATATCCTTCATATGTAGCCTCAGAATATAGTTTAACTAACTCGCCTAATCCCCATGTGTGGTCATTGTGGCCGTGTGAAATAACTACCGCATCTAACACTAATAGGTTGATACCCATTTTACTGGCATTTCTCAGAAATATGTCCGAGTATCCAGTATCAAACAAGTATCTTTTATCATCACACTCTATGAAATAAGATACTCCTGGCTCGCCATGAAAATATCTATCAATCATAGTATTATTATCGACTAAAACTGTTAGTTGCATATTTCCCTCCATGTTTCTACATTCGTCTATTTAAAACAATTACCCTAGAATACACAAAAATCCTGCAAAATATCTCCCAAGAACTTTTTGCGGGATTTTTCGCCATTATAAATGATAAGGTTCACCCTGACTAATCTTAAACCAAAATGTACCCTTGGGAAACATGGCACCAGTGACAACTTAAAAAACTGTTTACATCTTCTACAAAACCGGTTCTGGTGCGAAGATTTTACAAAGCTAAAGATTCTTGATTTGCTCAATATTCATAGCTTTCCTGAATGGTATTAAGCACTTCCCGGTATCCGGCAATTGCCTGCTCCTTTCGGCCTCTTGGCTCTGCTTTTTCTTTGACCAGTTCTGTAAAACGTGCTTGTCATTCGAGAACTTACTCTCCGTCAACTTGATCTTTTTTTCTTTTTGCCATCATCTGGCATTCCTGCACTCGGTACATCACTATATCAAGAGCATCTTTTGCTGTATTTGCATAATCAATTTTGACCCATTTCCGTTCATCAAGATATTCACCATCGTAGGCCATACTACGAATTTTTGCCGCCCAGCCGCCAGAGGCTTCAATAACCACAATTGGCTTCCGATTTAAATAGGCCGCTGACAACTCCCCTAGTGTCCCGTTTGCCCCAGCAATCATGATAATGGCATCAGCTGAGTGAATTAAAATTAGACTTCTATAGTCATAACTAAGACCTGTCGTAATAGGAATATCTATATAATCATTTGCATTATCCATTACATCACCAGAAAGAATACCTACAACCAGTCCATTTGCTTGTTTCGCTCCCCGGGAAGCCGCCTCCATGACCCCATTCGTTCCACCAGTAAGAAGGATTGCTCCTCGCGAAGCGATCTCCTCTCCAATTTCTTCGGAAAGTTTACATATAGCAGCAGATATCTCTCCTGACTGTCCGATTACACCTATTCTTATCATGTTACTCCTACCTTTTTACAAATTTACGGGGGGATATCTACAATATAAAATAGCATCAGCACGTAGCTCATGTACTTCTCCACAAGCATTCTGTAACTCAATGGATATTTAAGATACCAGAGAACGCACCGCATTCTAATTTCAGCCTGAAAATGCTTCCATTTAAACAAACATTCCTTTCGCTGTGATCTTTTACGCTTTAAAGAGCGTAGGGGCCACAAGAGAGCGATTATTGCCATTGCAAGAAGCTTCTGACTTGTACCTACAATATGCGCCTTAAAAACGAAGCGTTTGATAATTCAAGGTATGATAGTTATTTGACAAGCGATAATGGCGGCAAAAGTAATAATCTAAATCATCCAACAGCGAGCATTGATATTGCTATACTTTATCTTCAGTCACAAGGATTTGCTGTAACAAAACTTATGCAGGGGAATGGATCACCATAACGCTAATGACATACAGTCGTTAAATCCCACTGAGCCATTTTTTTACGTCAAAAATCTGGTTTCTATTTGTGTGCGCAAATTCTAGCTTTTTCTTTCAAGCTAATTAATTATGCGGAGTATTTTTATTCATGATTAATGACTGCCACGCTTCATATGTAAAGGCGGAACTTATTATTTATCGTTAACTTACTTGGGCAGATGTCCAGATCGCTAATTTTCGATCCTAAAAATGGCAGTACTAAGGTTTTTGAAGCCTTGTACTGCCTTTATTTATAAATGGTGGGGTATGCTGGTGTCGAACCAGCGACCTCTTGAATGTGAATCAAACGCTCTACCGCTGAGCCAATACCCCTTATAAATTATTATACACTCAATTAACTGTATTATCCAGTTAAATCAACCGATTCTAGGCATTGGCAGTATTGCCAAGAGAACTGATATCTCGTAAACAATCACAAGCTAATGTTCCTTTATCCAAAATTTTAGAGAGATTAAAAGTTGCATCGGTGAGCTATAGACTAACTCTTGTGAAAATTTGTTAGGGAATATGATCATTTATAGTATTTAAGCTGGAAACGATGCTGATATAATGTTAAACTAACGCTATACTAGCCAATTTATTCTTTGAATATAGCAATTGACTGCTAAATACTTCTTTGTGCACCGTTGCAGCAGAGGAAAGGAGAGTTCATTATATGGCTATTGTGGAAGTAGTAATCGTGCCACTAGGAACAGGATCAGCCAGTGTAAGCAAGTATGTGGCTGAATGTCATAAAGTATTGATACAAGCTAAAGATCTAAAATATCAGTTGACTCCTATGTCTACCATTATCGAAGGAGAACTTGACCGTATCTTTGAGGTAGTACGCCAGATGCATGAGGTCCCGTTCCAGTCTGGGGCTCTCCGCGTGGGAACAACTATTAGAATTGATGATCGCCGCGATAAAAAATTAACCATGGAAGGCAAAGTGCAGGCAGTTATGGAAAAACTATGATAGTGTTGCTATTAGCTTATTAGAGACATCAATGAATACATTGATTTGGGAAATGGGGTGTTTCCATTGTACAGTTTAGACAGTCCACAAAAATTTCATAACGAGGAGTTGATTCTACTGCAGAATACATTGCAATCCACAACTTCATATAGATCACTTTAAAGTGTGAACCACACACTTAATCGTACAATCTTAATTGTACTGAAAAGCTTTCCCCCCTTTGTATTCGGTCCTATGTTGAGCAATAAGAGGAATACTGGTAACAAGAAAAGAGACTTGACACACGATGTCGAGTCTCTTTTCTTGTTTCTATTGCACAAATCTCCAACTTTTTTCCTGATGTCCGTGTATATTTCGCGATGAAAATGCAGATGGCTTTCAAGGCTACCGCCCCATTGATCATCCCTACGGTTTGTAAAGGGTGAAAAAATAATAGCATTGCTTTATTTCTTGCACCAGAACCGATTAATTAGTCTAGGGTTTCACTGTCTAAACACTATGATTTTAATACAATTTAGTGGATTATTAAATGAGATCATTTAACCGGAAAATTAGAAGCTAAACTGTTGGTGTTGCTTTAATAAATTGTATCTGCTATCATATAATTTGTAACAAAAGTACAAAAATATATGATAAAAATGAGGGAAGAAAATGGGCCCAGATCACACATTGGATGAGCAAGAGCCCAAACATCAGCGACGTATTCGATATAAAGGCACTCACCCTAAGAATTTTAAAGAAAAATACAAGGAACTGCAACCAGAGCAATATGCTGATGCTGTGGCAAAGATTATTCAGAAGGGCAATACTCCTGCCGGTATGCATATTTCAATTTGCGTTAAAGAAATATTGGAGTTGCTACAAATTACACCAGGACAAACCGGATTAGATGCAACACTAGGCTATGGTGGCCATACTTTAGAGATGCTTAAATGTTTAAATTCAAAGGGGCGCTTGTATGCCATTGATGTAGATCCTCTTGAATTACCGCGCACCAAAGATCGTTTAGAGCGTTTGGGCTATGGCTCCGAAATTTTAGAGATTAAGCAAATGAACTTTTCCAAAATAGATCAAATCGCTTCCGAATCAGGGTCATTTAATTTTGTCTTGGCAGATTTGGGTGTTTCTTCTATGCAAATAGACAATCCTGAAAGAGGGTTTTCATTTAAGTCTGAAGGGCTATTGGACTTAAGGCTTAATCCGCAAATGGGTGGCTCTGCAGCAAGTCGTTTAAAAAAAATGACACTAGATGAATTACAAGATATATTGATAGAAAATGCTGACGAGCCTCATGCTGGAGTAATCGCTCGCGCCATTATTTCCAACATAAAAAAAGGAATTGATATATCGACAACAACTGAGCTTCGAAATATCATCAAAAATGCTCTGAAATTTGTTCCACAAATCACTAAAGATGATATTAAAAAATCCTGTCAACGATCCTTTCAAGCCTTGCGAATTGATATCAATAATGAGTTTGAAGTGTTAGATGAATTTTTAGAAAAACTTCCTGATGTCCTGGCGACCGGTGGGCGCGTTGCCATACTTTCATTTCATTCCGGAGAAGATCGTCGCGTTAAAAAATCTTTTAAACGCTTTTTTAATGAAGGCGTTTATCGTGAAATAGCATCCGATCCTATTCGGCCATCATCAGAAGAATGTCATGTTAATAGTCGTGCGCGTTCTGCTAAATTGCGTTGGGCAATCAAATCATAAGGTGTAATTGACCGCACTACATCTGCCTGAAAAGACGAGATTCTAACTTTCCTTGAGTTAGGCCTGAACCCTCACATCTTGCAAAGGTTCAGGCTTTTTTTGCGTATCAATAACTATTATTTCAGTAGCATTTATATATACCCCTTTTTTATACAGTGGTATAATTATTCTATTTAGATTAGCTTAAAAAACATATTAATAAGTAATAATTACATATTATAAAAATAATGACAGAAGGTAAGTAATATTATGGAAAAATCAAAGCTTCTTCAAATGATAAAGAATAATCCTAATGCTATAGCATATATAGATAATCCCACAGATGAGATGAAGTTATTGGCTATTAAAAAAAATGGACTTGCGTTAAAATATATAGATAATCCAACTAGAGAGATGCAAGAATCAGCTATAGGCAATAATGCCCAAGCCATTGAATTTATAAATAACCCTACAGAAGATATGATGATAAAAGCTATAAATGATGGATGGATTAACTTAAAGTATATTAAAAATCCAACCGATAAGTTAATTAAATTAGCTATAAATCAAGCTGGATGGGCTATTAAATATGTTAATAATCCAAGTGAAGAATTGCAATTATTAGCTGTAAGAAAAAATTACGATTCAATAAATTTTATAAAAGAACCTTGCGAAAATGTACAAGAAGAGGCTGTAAAAATAAGTTATGATGCATTAAGATATATAAATTCACCTACACACAATGCAAAGCTTATAGCTATCAAGAATGATGAGAGGGCTATCAGGCTTATAAATGATTTTGATAAAAATAAAATGTTAGAATTTTTGAAAGTAAATATTTTAGTGATTAAATATGTTCTGAAAGAAATATCTAAAGATGAATTAGAACAAGTCTTAAAGGAAGCATTATCAAATGAAGATGTTGAAGAAAAATATGTTAGAAATTATTTAAATTATAGTTTTATAGATAAGAATAGTGACATTATGCCAATGGACAAGATCATGTTTATTTATAAATATGGAAGTAAAAAGGCAAAAAAAATAGCCGTAGATGAAAAGCTGAAGATGATATAGGAGAGAGATATAATGAATTTTATAGACACATTAAAAAGTGTTGACTTAGTACTATCTACTGGAGAAGCACCTTTAATAGTTGGTGAAAGTGGAATAGGAAAAACAGCTTTAGCCAAGGAAATTGCGCGTGAAAATAATTGGAGTTTAATTGTTATTAATGGGAATCTCCTTAAAGAAGGTGAAATAGGTGGTCTTCCAATTATAGAATCTTATGCAGGAGTTAATGATAAAGGAGATAAGGTTGAAAAGAAAACTACAGTATATGCCGTTCATAATAAGCTAAGGGAAATTGATGAAGAAATATCTAAAGGAAAAACAGTTCTCTTATTTATAGACGAGATAAATCGTTGTGAACATACAGTACAGCAGGAACTTATGAATTTAATATTAGCTAGAGAAATTAATGGATATAAGTTACATGAAGGTGTAAAAATATTAGCAGCCATGAATCCTTCAAGTAAATATGGTTCGGATTTTGATTACCAAGTTGTAGATATGGATGCAGCGCAAGAAAATAGATTTGTGTGGTTATATATGGAACCTGATTATATTCAGTGGTTAGATTGGGCAACAGATGCAGGAACTGAGCAAAAGGTTATAGAGTTTATCTCAACCTTCCCAGAATATTTGCATAAAATAAACGAAGATGATATAAGAGCAACTCCTAGAAGCTATGAAAGAATTTCTAGCATTTATAAAATTTATAAGGAGAAAAAAGATTCAATACCTAGATCCGTATTTTTAAATGTTATAAGAGGAAATGTAGGGAAATTCATTGCAGAAGAGTTTGTTAGCTTTGTTGAAACAGATTATAGTTCACTAATATCTTATAAAGATGTTTTTTCAGGTGATTCTCTTCATGAATCTATTATAGAAAGAGTAAAAAACGAAAGTCATACAAGACTTTATCTATCCGCAAAGAATATTCTAAAAGACTTAGAATCAAATATAAGAAATTATAATGATGGCTCAAGTTATTATATTGACAGACTTATTGAGTTTTTGCAACTATATCCTGTAGATTTAATGATCGGAATCATGAAGGATATTAAAAATAGTTATGCTGAAGTATACAAACATGCCATAGAAAATGAAGCCTTTGTAGAATCATATTTTGAATCTTATAGTTTAGTAAGGTGATAATGTATGAAAACTTATTTTGAAACCCGTGTAAAAGAGCTTTATGAAAAAGCAAATAAATTTATTAATATTTTTTTAAAAGCAAATCATAAAGATAATAAGTCTAAGATAAATATACCAAAAGATTTTAAAGAAGAGTTTTTTAGCCTTGTAGATAAAGTTAATTTAAGTCTTATGGAAGACAAAGATAACTTCTATGGATATTTTTTGTTTCAAATGTCAAGAGAAATAAGATTTGATATAAGCAGTCCTACTGCTGTGAATTTTAAAGGAACTAAATATGTTATATATTTTAATCCCATAATTTTTTTAAATCTTACTATAAAACAAATGGAAAGTACAATTAAACACGAAATACTCCATATATTATCTATGCATTTAATAAGAGCAAAAGAATTTAAGGTTGGCCACGGAACATTAGCTATTAATATGGCAATGGATATAGTAGTAAATACATATTTAGATAATCTACCACCATATACTACTACATTAGAATGGGTAAACTTAAATTATTCTTTAAAACTCTTGCCATTTGAACCTTTTGAATATTATGTAGAAAAGATTCAAACTGCCATAGACTTACTAGAAGCAGATAAAGATGAAGCAGAGGATGATAGTAACAAAGATGAAAAAATAGAAACTGATTATAATCCTGAAAAAACCCATGACATTTGGGAAGATTCTAGTGATATAGATGAAAAAACACTTAAAGAATTTACTGAGAAGTCTATTGATAATTCTCAAAAAAGTAATATTCCAAATTATTTAGAAAGTATGATATCATCACTTAAAAATTGCAAGGGTGAATTGCCTTGGAATTTATATCTTAAGAGGTTAATGGGAGCTGTTGAAAGTAATAAAAAGAAGACTATAACAAGAAGAAATAGAAGGCAGCCCGATAGATTAGATTTAAGAGGTCAGCTTAGGAGTCATAAAGCAAAAGTTGCTGTTGCACTTGACATAAGTGGAAGCATTAGTGATGAAGAATTTAATCAAGCCATCAAAGAAGTACTGAGTATAGTAAAAAATTATAATCATGAAATTACGATTATAGAATGTGATAATCAAATTAGACGTGTGTATAAAGTCAAATCTGTAAAGGATATAAAAGATAGAATGGATATAAGGGGAGGCACTAAATTTACCCCAGTTTTTGAATATGCTAATAATAATAAGGTTAATTTGTTAGTGTATTTTACTGATGGCAAAGGTGAAGATAATCTTCTATCAATACCTAGGGGGTATAAAACTTTATGGGTTATTTCTGGGAGAGGAGATAAGCTTTCATTAAAAGAAGCTTATGGAGCAGTTAAAAGACTTAATAATATTGAAATAAAAGATAATACATTAGATATAAGTGATGTTATAAGAGATGGATATTCAATGAATAACCAAGAAGGAATTCATGGTTGAACGCAACCTACACAGATTTAATTCCCCCAGTTTGATTACCTTCACTACTTGCAATAATGACGAAAAAAATTAAAAAGCACTCAAATAAATGAGTGCTTTTTAATAACTGGCAACTACCTATCCTCCCAGCTCGTTTCCAAGCAAGTACTTTCGGCGTATAAGGGCTTAACTGCTGTGTTCGGTATGGGAACAGGTGGATCCCCTTAGCTATCGTCACCAGATTCTTGAAGAATGTTCCT
>Ga0209125_1002078_pt1 | contig 16401 bp, 17 predicted proteins | sample BarGraIncub1131A_FD_184503 | JGI IMG/M metagenome (GOLD analysis project Ga0209125, IMG submission 184503) | Arctic peat soil microbial communities from Barrow, Alaska - Barrow Graham LP Incubations 11-31A (SPAdes) (version 2) | ecosystem: Environmental > Terrestrial > Soil > Wetlands > Peat...
GAAGGATTTACAAAACGCTTATCTTACATAATATTAAAATTATAACTCCAAACAAAATTTATGACCCAACCAATCCTTCTGACTTGCGCCAGTTACGGTTCGAGCTATTTATGTCACGAGAAGAATACGAAAGCATCAAGGAAAGACTTTGGAATAATAGAAATTACCGGGCAACACAAGGTTACGCCGGTAATTACATTGTCACACTTGGATTCCGTCAGTCTCGTGGAAATGTTGAAATCATTTCGGAAGAGGCCAAATTAGTTGTAGAAATATTTAATATGCGATCAGAAGGGTGCTCCTACCAGGAAATTGCTGACTATTTCAATTCTCGAGGCTTAATAACAAAGCGCGGGACAGTCTACCATCAAACGACTATAGCCAAAATACTCAAAAATCCAAGATACATAGGAATATCCAGGTGGAAGGGCAAAGAGTATGTTGCAAAACATCCTGCTATTATATCCCTAGAATCGTGGCAAGCGGTACAGGAAATAAACTTAGAAAGACGTTATACAAAACGTGGAACAAAAGAAGATAATTCATATTTAGTTGAATTATATTGCCATGAGTGTGGACATCGGATGTATGGTGAACACACAAGACCCACTAGAATAGTGAAAAGTGGTATTAAAAAAGTATACGAAGGAAATGACAAATACGCTTGTAGTGGCAGACGTAAGGATCCGAAATGCTCCCATCAAATCGCAACAAAAATCATACATGATAGAATTTTTGAGGAGCTCAAGAAAATTGTAACTAACCCAAATATGTTTGCAGAGTTATCAAAACAAAGAGGATCCAGGCTTGGGGTAAATACAGAGAGTTTATCAACACAAATTACTGAGTTAAACAAGCAGGTAAAGTTAAAGAACGAATTAATGGTTAGAATTGAGAACGATTACGAGAAAGGCGACCTGTCAGCTTTACTGTATACAAAGCACGTTGACAAAATAGCCAAAGAAATAGATGCCTTAGAAAGTCGAACAAAAAAAATTAAGGTATCCTTATCTAAGGCCAACCTCAAAATAGAATCGCCTGAGGAATTAAAATTAATATTAAAAACTTTCTTGGACAACTGGGACAGCTATTCAAATAAAAGCAAGAAAATAATTATTAGGTCATTTTTATCTAGAATCGAAGTGGATAAGCAGAAAAGCGTCTATATAGCGGTATCCCTGCCTATTTCTCTGGTTAATTTTGCGTGAGGGTTACGTTCCCACAACTTCAAAACTTGGCAGGCCGTTCGCCACGTCAACTTCCACGCGAATTAAGTGGGCTTGTAATCCAAGCACTGTCATACCATATACCGCAGCGAACATCCTATCTCCTCCTTTATGATAGAATGTTCGCTGTAATTCTCTATATTCCTTCCATATTAATCTAAATATGTTTTATTTTATTTAAATTAAATCAAGCTGACCATCGTGGAAGCGTAAACCAAAAGGTCGTTCCTTTTCCCATATCACTCTCAACTTTAATCGTTCCTCCATGGGCCTCTATAATTTGTCGCACGATAGCAAGTCCTAATCCCATACCGCCATCCTTTCGTGTCCTTGCTTTATTAACCCTAAAGAAACGGTCAAAGATGAACGGCAAAGCGTCTTTGGGAATCCCTTCTCCTTCATCTTGAACAGCCACCCGGATCTGATTTTGCTCTTCTATGATCAATACTCGCACGGTTTTTCCGGTCGGTGTATGCCCCAGAGCATTATCTATAAGGTTAATAAAAACTTGCAAGAGACGGTCAGGGTCCGCAAATAGTGTCCCAGATCCTTTTGCAATTTGCAAATTCAAGCCTAACTCCTGCGCTCTCCCCTGGAAACGTTGATCTATATCAATCATAAAACTATCTAGGTTAAGGGAAACTCGTTGTAAACTTTGTCCCCTTTCTAGCCAATTAATGTCTTGTAAATCCGTCACTAAACGTGCGAGGCGCTTGGCTTCTTCTAAGACTAATTCAATATATTCACCGCGCTGATGTTCAGGGATCACCTCATCCTGAATTGCCTCCAAATAGCCCTGGATTAAATGCAGTGGCGTTCTAAGTTCATGCGTCACACTGGCCAGAAACTCACGCCGTTCCTTTTCCGAGCGCAAAGAGGCCGTAATATCGCGCAGTACTGCTACATGCCCACGAATTCCGTCTGTCTCAGACATTGGTGCCATAACACCTTGCAATATCTGAATTCCAAGGGTCAGTGTGGCATTGTCGAGCTGATTACTGCTTTGAGTCATCGACTGAATAAAGTTTACAATTTGGCTTTTTCTATCCTGAAGTTCCAGGTCATCTTCTTGCCACAAGGCTTTTGCTGTATCATTCGCATAAAGAATTGACCCGTCAAAACTCAACATCACAACGGCATCACTTATGCTTTCTACAATCCCTTGAAGCAAGTTTTTCTCCTGAGAGAGCCATTCCATGTGATTCTTTAAACCTTGTCCCATGGAATTTAATGCCTGGGCCAACTCCCCGAGTTCATCATCACTCGTTACGCCTTGAATCGCTAGGAAATTCCCCTTGGCCATTCTCTTGGCTCCCCGTTGCATAATTGCCAAGGGTCGCGCGACCTGCCGTGCAAAAATAAAGCTAACCACTGCGGCCATGAATACGGCAATTAACGAGGCATAGAAAATCAACCACCGAAAGGTCGTAATACTCTCTTGAATGGGTATTGGGGAGCTCCCCAATAAAACAACGCCTAGAACTGGTTTTGCGCCCACAGGCGTTGCGGCAATTAACATGGCTTGCCCACCACTATTCACGGGTAAAGCTTTCGTTGAAATGGTGTCACCCGCTAAAACTCGCATTAAATCCTGATCAGAGAAAAAGTCTGTGGGTCCTAAATTACGAGACCATCCTCCAATTAAGGGTGCATCTGGCCCCACAAGATGCCCACCAAAAATGCCATGGAGCCCTTGAGAGTTATTTGGATTCGAACCCCCAGAAATCTTTAAGATGTTGCCTTTTGGATCGAGAAATACCAACTGGGTCCCAGAAGTCAGCTTATATGTTTCTAGTAATTTTGACCGTTCAGTCCACGTTGGGACCGTGGCCAATTGCACAGAAATTTCTGTTGCCTCCGTCTGTAGTGCTTCCAATTTTTGTTGCAGATAAAAGTCTCCAAATTGCCAAGTAATGGTGATTCCTAATCCCCCAAGAACCGTAAGAATCAGGAAGGTGATGGCCAACCACATTTTACTAGAAATACTCAGTGAACGACGCAGTTTAATATCCATCAATGAACCAGATCGGGATCGAATTTATAACCCACACCCCATACGGTTACCAACATCCCTTTAACACCTGGATGATCCAGTTTCTCTCGTAATTTTTTGACATGAGTATCGACAGTACGGGCATCCCCATAAAAATCATATCCCCAGACAGTTTCCATTAGCTGCTCCCTCGAGAAAACCCGTCCTCGATTTTTTGCTAAGAAATAGAGCAAGTCAAATTCCAAGGGGGTTAAATTAATCACGTCATCCTCAATACTGACACGATGTCTTTCTTTATCGATGCTCAGTATCCCTGCTTTTAACTCCGAAGACACAGGCTGGAGTTGACCTGTCGAACGACGCAAAAGGGCCTTAACTCGTGCGACTAATTCCTTAGTACTAAACGGCTTCACTAAATAATCATCGGCACCTAGCTCCAGACCTAGTACTCGTTCAAACTCTTCCCCTCGTGCCGTCAACATAATGATAGGTAGCGCCGAACTCTCACGTATTTCTCGGCAGACACGCCAGCCGTCAATTTCGGGCATCATCAAATCGACTATTATCAGAGAAAATTGACCAGCTCGAAATTTTTCTAAGGCGACACGGCCATCCTCTGCTTCCTCAACAACAAAACCTTCCCTCTCAAGGTATAACCGTACCAAACTTCTAATTTGCTCTTCATCATCAACAATTAAAATTGGATCCATGTTTCTTCCTCTCCTTTGGACAGTGCTAATGCTATTTTTAGATAAAACCAACCAATCTATGCTATTTTACCATTCAATCACCCACAATTTGTGACCAAAGATTAAAGATTATCTTTATAAGGCGGCTTTTATCCAATTCATTTCAGAGTTTTCTCCTGTCCAACGGACTGCAACGACATCAAATCTCATGGATGGCCAACTTTTATACCCCTGTTGCAACACATAAAACGAAGCGATTGCTTTCAAGCGTTGCGCCTTCTTATGAGTAATGCTCTCCTCGCCCCATCCTCTAAAAGACGATTGACGTGTACGCACCTCTATAAAGACCAAGGTCTCATCCTCCCGCGCGATGATGTCCATCTCGCCTTTCGGACAACGATAATTAAGGGCAACAATTCTTAACCCAGCTTCTTGTACTATGCGAGCCGTATAGTCTTCGCCATGTCTTCCTAGGGACTGTTTGTTCTCCATAGATTTCGGACAGCTCCTTTACCAAGGTACCCGATGGCGAATCCTTTATCCATTTTTAGTTCTGTATCAACAACTTGAAACCCTTTATTTATTGGAATTAATCATAGTGGCCCCTGATCTGATCGATTCTGTCATCGATAGATCACGGGTATGCAAAAGGGGCTCTCAGTGAAACTGAGAACCCCTTTTGCATAAGGACGTCATCGTTTTTTTGCAGATACCTAATGACGTCTACTTAATGAGACTTTGAGCCGCTGCAAAGGCCATCTGAGCAAGCGGTGTTGGATAAATACCAATGGCAAGCGTAATGATCATGGTAAATAACAGCGTCGCCTTTACGGCTCCCTGAACTGGAACATCCGGTAAATCTTTGCCGTCATTCAGGAACATGACCTTAACGACTGACAGATAGTAATACACGGAAACCATGCTCATGACGAACCCGATATAGGCGATGGCGGCATACCCTTGACTCATGACTGCTGAGAAGAGATAAAACTTACCAACGAAGCCGGCGAGCGGTGGGATACCAGCTAAGGATAATAAGGAGGCTGTCATGACGACGGCTGCCAACGGCGAGCGGCGCCATAAGCCAGCGAAGTCCTTAATCTCGTCACTGCCTTGCTTATCTGCGACGTGAGTCGCTACAGCAAACGCTCCCATATTCGCGAAGACGTAAATCATGGCGTAGAAGAGCACGCCTTTAACACCGGCGACGGATTGGGCAATAATACCCACCATCAAGTATCCTGCTTGAGCAATGCTCGAATACGCAAGTAACCGTTTGATGTTGGTTTGCGGAATCGCAATTAAGTTTCCTAAAATCATGGTTAGGCAAGCCAACACGATGAGCAACGTTTGCCCGGTGAGTGAGAAGGCTTGACTGTTCATGGTTAAGAGGTAAACCCGAATCAAGACTGCAAATGCTGCGGCTTTTGAGGCGACGGCCAAGAAGGCCGTAACCGGGGTAGGCGCTCCTTCATAAATATCTGGAGCCCAGAGGTGAAATGGAACGAGAGAGATTTTAAAGCCGATACCGGCAAGAATGAACACGGTTGCCAAGAAGGACGCTGGCGTCAAATTGGCTCCGAGAGCACTCGCAATTTGTGCAAGCTCTGTCGAACCGGTCAGTCCATAAATCAGGCTGATCCCGTAGAGTAAGATGGCGGAAGAGGTTCCACCGAGTATCAGATACTTGATGCCTGCTTCCGAGGAACGTGCATCATTACCCAGATATGCGACGAGAATATAGAAGGAAATTGTCATCAATTCGAGGCCAATATACATGGTGATCAGTTCGCCGGCCCCGGCCATCAGCATCATTCCTAATGTCGCTGTTAAGAGTAACGAATAAAATTTGTAGCAATGCTCCCCAAATTTCTGGACATAATCTCGTGAAGAGAGTACGACAAGCAGGGCTGCGATTAAGAAGAGTAATTTGAAATAGACGGCGAATTGGTCATGCATATACATACCGTCCAGAAACACGGCTTTTGCGCCATAGAAAAAGTCATACAGTGTATAACCGAGCACGCCGATTAACGAAAACGTGGTGAGGGGCATAATGCCTTTGCTTGCGCCACGAGGAACCAGGAGTCCAATGGCTAAGACAATCATGGACATTGCCGCGATCATGACTTCAGGCATGAACACTGTTGAGATATTGAATTCCACCATTAGAACAACCCTCCCATCTTAGCCTGGCTCACCGTCTCAAGGACCTTGGCAAGGCCTGAGGAGGTTACGCCACTATTTATTAAGCCCATTAAGATGTTCGGGAAGATTCCTCCAAGAAAGATCACGGACCCGAGCAAGGCGAGCGGCACGAGTTCTGGGCCTCGAATGTCGGTTAAATGATCCCATTCGGAGCGACGGGGTCCAAACAAGACATTGGCAATGGCTCGTAAGATGTAGACTGCGGTAAAGATAATCCCTGCAATTCCAAGGATGGTCTGCACGGGGTATACTTTGATCGCACCGATGAAGATGGTGAATTCTGCAATGAAGTTAACGGTACCAGGTAAGCCTAAAGAGGCTAGACCGGCAATCATAAAACCAATGGCTAAGCGGGGCACTTGATGGGCGAGTCCGCCTAGTTCAGTGATGTTTCGTGTATGGGTCTTTTCGTAGATGAAACCAATCATGGAGAAGAATAGGGCTGCCATGACACCGTGCGCAAACATCATTGCGACGGCACCTGTCGCCGCAGTTGGGTTCAGAGCCGCGATCGCGATGAGTACATAACCCATATGACTGACGGAGGAATATCCGACGACATATTTGAGATCCTTTTGAGCTAAGGCGATGAGGCCTGCATAAAGGACGTTACCGATGGCGAGTACCGCGATAACAGGCGCCCAGAACTGCGCTCCGAGCGGCAGCACATAAACACCTAAGCGGATTAAGCCATAGCCCCCAATTTTCTTTAAGACGCCGGCGTGAATCATACTGACAGCGGTCGGTGCTCCGGCATAACCATCCGGTGACCAGGAGTGAAATGGGAACATTGAGATGAGTGATCCGAAGCCAAAGAGCATTAAGGCAAAGGCGACTTTTTGGAAGCCCGGACTATAGAGGGATTGCCTTGCTGCTAGTTCATCGAACATGAAGGTTGGATTACCATTGGCGGCTGCTGCTAGATAAAGGGCGATCATTCCTACGAGTAGGAACGCCGATCCGATGAGCAGGTAAATGGTGAGTTTCATACCGGCATATTCTTTGGTGACTCGTTTGGTACTTCCCCATATGATGACCATCATGTAAATAGGGATGACGACGATTTCATAGAAGAGGAAGAAGATAAACAGGTCTCGGGCAATAAAGGTGCCCATAACACCGGCGATGAGGATGAGTAATAAGATAAAGTATTCTTTGACTCTTTTGTCCATATTCCAGGAAGCATAGATGGACGAAAACCCGATGAGGTTCGTCAACAGTAGCATGGGTAAGCTTAGTCCGTCGACACCCAAGGCAAGGTTAACGCCGATATCTGGAATCCAAGGAATAGTTAAAGTAAACTGCATTCCACCCAGGACGCGGTCGTAGGCATAGAATGCGAAGATTGAGAGTGCCAGAGACACAAACATTCCCATGGCTGCCACTAGTTTAATGGTTTTGGTCTCTTCTTTGGGTAAGAAAACGATCAATAACATGGCCACTAACGGTGCTAGTAGCGTGAAGGGTAGAAGCATTGACGCTGAAGCTACTGTTGGTAGTGCAGACATTATTTCACACCTCCTAGCGTCGCTAAGGGGTTAAGAGCCGTTAGTTGGCCTTCTCCAAAGGCGAAGACCATGAAGATAACGACAATGGCGAAAAAGAACACCATAGCGTACGTTTGTACTTGTCCTGTGCTGGTTCGGCGGAAGGTTTTACCACTGCCGCGCGTGATGAGGGCAATTCCGTTGATGATTCCATCAATGATGGTGATGTCAAACCAATACAGTACTTTGGAAAATCCGCCCATGACGTTGTCAATAATCCAAAGATAGAATTCGTCGACATAGTATTTGTTTTTGAGTACTTTGTGGATCATCGGGAAAGTGGCAACAATTTTCTCGGAAGAAATGGCCTTTTTGAGGTAGATGAGGTAAGCGAGCCCCATTCCGAGGACGCCTGCCAGTACGGAAATTGCCGCTAAACCCCAATCGATAGCTTCTCTTTCGAATTCTTGGCCACTTGGCAGATAATGAACAAAGTAAGCGAAGTTATGCGCTGGTAAGGAAGCCCATCCACCCACAACACTGAAGAAGGCGAGAATCATGAGGGGTATGGTCATACTCCAAGGCGATTCGTGAGGATGGTTTTCTTCTTTTTCAGGTCCCATGAAGGCCACAAAGAACAGGCGACTCATGTAAAACGCTGTTAAGAAGGCGGTAAATAGGCCGACTGCATAGATGATAGGATGGCCACTGTGCAAGGCATTGGCGAGGATTTCGTCTTTGGAGAAGAATCCTGCAAACGGTGGGATTCCTGAGATGGCTAAAACGCCGATGAAAAAGGTCCAACCGGTAATCGGCATTTTTTTCAACAGTCCGCCCATATCCCAAATGTTTTGTTTTTCATGGAGTGCATGAATCACAGAACCTGCGCCTAAGAACATGAGGGCTTTAAAGAACGCATGGGTCATGAGGTGAAACATGGAGCCTGTGAATGATCCGACGCCGAGCGCAAACATCATATAGCCGAGTTGGCTTAAGGTTGAATACGCGAGAATCCGTTTGATGTCATTTTGCGCGATTGCAATGGACGCTGCAAAGATGGCGGTGAAGGCACCAATTTCCGCGATAAACTGTAAAGCTGCGGGAGAGGCATCAAAGAGGAAATACATCCGTGCCACTAGGTAGACTCCGGCAACCACCATGGTGGCTGCGTGAATCAGTGCACTAACGGGTGTCGGGCCCTCCATAGCATCGGGTAGCCAAACGTGAAGGGGAAATTGTCCTGATTTGCCCAGTGGTCCCATAAAGACGAGGAACGCCATGAGGGTGACATAGGACACGGTTCCGACGACGGCAATGTTTTGAAAGTTTGTACTGAGGGCGGTGGATAGCGCTGCGAAATCGAGCGTTCCAAACTTGGTATAGAGGAAGATCATGCCGAGTAGTAACCCGAAGTCCCCTACACGTGTTGTCATGAAGGCTTTCTTAGCGGCTTCTCTGGCTGATACTTTAAAGTACCAAAAACCGATCAGTAAGTACGAACATAGTCCGACGAGTTCCCAGAAAATAAAGAGTTGTAATAGGTTTGTAGCAAGGACCATGCCCAGCATGGACGAGGCAAACAGGGATTGGTACGCATAGTAACGTGACCAGCCTTTGTCTCCGTGCATGTAGCCTAGTGAATAGATTTGTACCATGGAGGCTACGAGGGTGACGACAAACAACATCATGGCACTGAGGGGATCGATGATGGTTCCAAAATCGATCTTGAGGCCCAAAATATTTAGCCAATTCACGTTGACAATCGCAGGATGTTCCACAACTTCTGCACCGGCCTGGATGACGGTATATACGATACCGATCGCTATGCCCAGGGAGGTGAGTATCGAGAGTATCGATATTGTGGAAGATAGTCCTTTGGATCGTTTCGTGACAAAGGCGATGAGTAGAAACGACAGGAAGGGCAAAGCTGGAATTAACCATGCCCACTGAAAGAGATCATGCATTTCTTTGAACACCTACCTTCTCCATAGACTCTCTTACCACTTCAACCAATTTAATTCATCGACGTTCGTCGTCTTATGGTTACGATAAACTGCAATGACTAAAGCGAGGCCAACGGCGACTTCTGCTGCCGCAACGATGATGACGAAAAGTGCTGCCACATGGCCTGTTAGGATATAGTGGACGTCGACTTTTTGGTTCCAGAGGAATCGATTAAACGCGACAAAGTTAATATTGACGGCGTTGAGCATTAGTTCCATTGACATGAGTATGGCAATCATATTTCTCTTTGCAAAGATTCCGTAAAGGCCTAAGCAAAAGAGCATTGCTGCCACCAAGAGATAGGTTGAAAGTCCAACACTTAAATTGGCTAAATTACTTAAGTTCATTTGCTTACTTTCACTCCCTTCGCCAAGATGACGGCTCCAACTAAGGCTACGGTTAGTAAAACTGCCGCTGCTTCGAAGGGAACCATAAACTTCGTGAGTAATAAGAGTGAAATGTCTGCAGCTGAGCCGACGTTATCCCACGCTGTGGGTAAGATGCGCCAGTCTGCGTTTGTGAGGATGACAACGGCGAGGACGATAAACATTAGGGTCGATATGAGCGCACCCCAGCCCCAAACTCGGTTTTCGGGATTGCTCTCTCGAACATCTCCTCGTAAGGTCAACATGACCGCGAAGACGACCATGATGGCGATGCCTCCCGTGTAAACCAGTAACTGGACACCTGCTAAGTAGTCCGCATTCATGAGAACGTAAAGCACTGCAACGCCTGAAAAGGAAAGAGCCAGATAGAGCGCGCTATGCATGATATTCTTCGAGGTGACAACACCCCAGGCTGCTGCAATCGCCAAGATTGCAAATATGAAGAAAACGACTGTTCCCACGCTTATCCCTCCTTTCCTTTACGCTCAGCCCGTGCAATCATGTCCCAATGCAGCTCATCCGGTTCGTAGACGGAGTTTTCGTACTCCTGAGTCACGGTGATCGCTTGGGTTGGACAAGCTTCAGTGCACATGCCACAGAATAGGCAGCGACCGACATCCATAGAATAGGTTTTGAGGACTTTTTTGTTATTTTCATCTTTTTCACTCGTTAATTTAATAACTTTGTTTGGACAGGCCATCGCACACATGTTGCACGAAATACACTTACTTCTATCAAGCGCCAAGGAACTACGCACTCTGGTCGGAAGAGTGGGCTTTTGCTCTGGGTAAAACTCTGTGATATTCGGACCGACCATGCGTTTGAACGTGATGCCTAAACCTTTTAGTAGACCTTTACCAAACACTGTGTCAACCTCCCATCACGAGTCGGTAAATATAGATCCCCAGACCCGTTAAAAAAATGTTTAAAATTGAAAGTGGTAACAACACTTTCCAAGCTAAGTGCATTAAATGGTCAATACGAATTCTTGGGAAGGTCCAACGAACCCACATCATAAAGAAAATGACAATCCCAATTTTCATGAAGATCCAAACATAACCTGGCAAGAATACTGGACCCTGCCAACCGCCTAGAAACACAGTTGCAGCGAGTGCAGCCATAGCTGTCATGTTTCCGTATTCTCCGAGGAAAAATAATCCCCAGCGAAGTCCCGTATATTCGGTAAACGGTCCTGCAACGACTTCCTGATCGGCTTCAACCAAGTCAAACGGTGCGCGGTTCAGTTCTGCCAAACCGGCAATGATGAAGATGACAAACGCAAGTGGTTGAAGAACAATGAAGGGAACCCTCGATTGCGCTTCCACAATCACGCCTAAATTAAAGGACTGAGTGATCATGACCACCCCAAGCAAAGAAAAGAGCAACGGAATTTCGTAACTGACCATTTGAGCAACAGCCCGCATGGCTCCAAGTAAAGAGTATTTATTATTTGATCCCCATCCTGCCATTAAGAAAGCCAGTGTTGAAATAGAAGAGATGGCTACAAAGTAAAAAATACCTAAATCAAGATTAAGGGGTGCCATGCCCTTTCCAAAAGGTATGACTCCTAATGTCATCATTGGAAGACAAAAGATAATCATGGGCGCGATTTTAAAGATTAACTTATCAGCGCCGGCAGGTGTAACATCTTCTTTTCCCATAAGTTTTAAGGCATCTGCTATTGTCTGAAACCATCCGCGCGGGCCAAGACGATTAGGGCCTGTCCTCTGTGAAGTCCAACCTGCAATTTTACGTTCAAGTAAAATCAAAATCAAAGCAGCCAAGACAACAATGACAACCACGATGATAAAGTTGATGACATCCATGGTTAAATTAGCCCAAACCGAGTGGGGATCCGCAAACAGTCCACGGATGGCCTCCGCAATAATCAAAAACAGATTATTTAAAGTCTGCAACAGATTATTTAAAGTCTCCATCTTATTCTCCCCTCATCGGAAATTTACTACTTGTCGACTTCACCCAATACCGCATCCAAGGTGGCGAAGATCGCGACAACGTCTTGGATTTTCCACCCCAAAGCCACAATTGGGAGCATTTGGAGATTAATAAAGGTGGCTGGGCGGATACGTACCCGTGCTGGTTTGGTTGTTCCATCACTGACGATGTAAAATCCGAGTTCCCCTTTTGGGTTCTCAACGCGGTGATAAACTTCACCAGCTGGAGGTTTGATAACCTTTGGTACCTTGGCCATAATGGGTCCTTCTGGAATATCATGGACTGCTTGTTTAATGATCTTGATGCTTTCCACAATTTCGTCCATTCGGATTATAGTACGGTCATAGCTATCGCAACCCGTTCGTACCGGCACATTAAAGTCAAACCGATCGTAGATACTGTAGGGTTCTGCTTTACGCACGTCGTAATTAACACCCGATGCCCGTAATACCGGACCGGTAATAGAGAGGTTTTCAGCAAGCTCTTTCGATAAGATACCCACGTTTTTCAAGCGGCCTTGGGTAATCTCATTTCCGAAGAAGATGCCGTAGTATTCTTCAAGCATCTCCGGAGTGTCATCGAGGAATGCTTTTAGGGCAGGCCAAAATTCTTCAGGTGGCTCTGCGCTGATTCCACCGATGCGCATGATATTGACGGTTAAGCGGCTTCCTGCTGTCATCTCATACAGATCAAGAATCCGTTCGCGATCGCGGAAACCATAAGACCAAGCAGACCATCCCGCCATATCAAGTGCTGTACTGGCGATCATCACTATGTGGCTAGCAATTCGGGAAAGTTCCCCAAAGATAACCCGCAGGTATTCTGCCCGCTCAGGAACGACAACGCCCATGAGTTTTTCTACGGTTTGCACGTAAGCCCAGTTATTATGCGGCGATGCGAGGTAATCCAACCGATCTGTATATGGAATAAACTGGGCATAGGTTCTACTCTCAGCCAGTTTCTCCATGCCTCGATGGAGATATCCAATTTTAGGTTCAATCTTGGTTACTGTTTCCCCTTGTAAATGGACCACCATGCGAAACAAGCCGTGCATACTCGGGTGCTGGGGGCCCATGTTTAAGATAAGTTCTTCTGTGTCGTTAATATTCATATTCATGGTTTTCCCCCTATTCCCCTTCTATACGCGTGCGCGTGATGTTACGAACCTCAATGGGCTCGGTCACATAGTCCTTACGCAACGGATAACCTTCAAAATCATCCCATAGATAGATTCGTTTCAGATTGGGATGTCCTTTAAAAATAATTCCGAACATGTCATAGGCTTCACGCTCTAAGTAGTTTGCACCCTGCCATAGCCGAGTCACAGAGTCGACCACCGGGTCTTCTCGATTCAACATCGCCTTCACACGCAAAGTTTGTTGTCCTCGCAAGCTTGACAACTGATAGACCACTTCAAAATGATCACCTAGATCTAGTCCACATAAGTCGTGGAGAAAATCACATGGAACATCGGCGAATTTTTTCGCTGCTGTCAGAGTTTCAATAATATAAGGAGCGTTCACTTTTAAAATAAGCACTCCAAAACTCTCTTCAAGTTCGCCATTAACCCGGGATGCAAGTTCTGTTACTTGTTGCTTTAATAGTTCTTTATTTTCCATGTCTCATTAACCTCACCTTAGCGGGATTTGAAACTTTATATTGAAGTTGCAAAAGCCCATATAACAAAGACTCAGGCCGCGGAGGGCAACCGGGGATATAAACATCCACCGGGACAACCTTATCAACGCCGGCCATCATGGAATAGGAATCAACAAAGGGGCCTCCTGCGTTCGCGCAACTTCCCATAGCAATCACCCATTTGGGTTCAGGCATTTGGTCATAAATACGCCGCAACAGTGGAGCCATCTTTCGAGTGCAGGTTCCTGCTACAATCATGACATCTGCTTGACGTGGGGACGCACGAAAAACTTCCCAGCCAAAACGAGAAATGTCATAACGGGGTCCGCCAGTTGCCATCATCTCAATTGCACAACAGGCTAAGCCCAGCGTCACTGGCCAGAAAGAATGTCCACGAGCCCAATTCAGAAGGCTATCTAAGTTCGTAACCACAAAGTTTTTCTCCAGCAATGATTCGTCATCGCGAAGCCGTTTTTCTAAGGTTACATCCACTCTAAAGCACCTTCTTTCCAAGCATACCAGAAACCGACTAAGAGAATGACAATAAAGATGAACATTTCCACAAAGGCAAATGTTCCCAGTTTTTGGAATGTGAGTGCCCACGGATACAATAAGACCGTTTCAACACTAAAGACTGCAAATACTAAGGCATACATGAAATAATTGCTCTTGAATCCGAGCCATGTCCGACCAATTGTCTCGTTACCACACTCATACGTCGTTAACTTTTCTTTGTGTGGTTTGTTGGGTGCTAACAGCTTGGGCATTAACATCATAATAATAGACACAACGATAGCACCAACGAGAAAGACTCCTACTCCGGCGAAATTGTTGTCAGACATCCTCCTAACCTCCCTTCATGTAAAATTTAGATACTTCTTATGAGCTCAATTTATTGTGCCACATCCAGAGGAAGTGGTCAATAACTATAGATAATGCGGCGTCCCCTACTTAACCTTCTAAATAGCAGACTTCCCCTGCCTCACTGGAGCGAAACTTCTTCGGTGAAGTGGGCACGGTCCTAGTCGCCGCAAAACTTGCATATGTTCACTCGTGCCATACCCTTTATTTTTGCAAAACGCATAATCTGGATATAGAGTATCGAGTTCAACCATTAAACGGTCTCGTGTCACCTTCGCTAAGATGGAGGCAGCTGCGATTGTGGCACTAATTCGATCTCCTCCAATAAGAGGAAGCTGTGGAAATTTCACAGTTGGGAGAGTTAGTGCGTCAATCATTAAATAATGAGGACGAACTTTCAAGCCTTCAACCGCTCTCTTCATGGCTAATTTCGTCGCTTGTAAAATATTTAAAGCGTCAATTTCCGCCGGTTCAGCGCTTCCAAGCGCATAATCAATCGCTTGAGCTTGAATCTGAGCGTAGAGTTTTTCCCGTTTACTCTCAGTCACCACTTTTGAATCATTGAGGCCTGGCAAATCAAATCGCACTGGCAAAATACATGCTGCAGCAACAACTGGGCCCGCTAGAGGTCCTCTGCCCGCTTCATCAATGCCTGCCAGTAGCAGGAATCCTTGTTGCCATAATTTCTTCTCTTCTACTAACATTTGCTGAATACGTACTTCTTCCACTTCTTGCGCTTGCTGAAATTTAATAAGGCGCACCGCGAGTTGCCGAACTCCTTGACGCGGATCCTTCTGACATGCACATAGCATTTTAGGGGAAGGGTCTTTAAATAGTGCTTCTTCAACTTCCCTTACATTCATGTGGGATAACAGTTCCACACTTTTTCCTCTTCTCTACCTATATTCCTCTTCGCCAAAAAAATTCAATTTCCTTTTTTTGTTCTATTCGGAATAATCGCTATTAAATAAGACCCTTAAGAAATATGATCCATTGTGATGGGGCCAAGTTGTCCCATACGAAGTTCTCGCAGGACAATTTGAGCGGCTTTTAGCGTATCTACACGCCCCCCGTGAATCAAGCACCCTCGTTTTCGTCCCAGACTTTCCAACGTAACCTCACTATCCGAGCCTTGATAGCGGCGTAAGGAATTTGGAGAGTACAATGTGAGCCACTCAATAATCCATGCAGCTAATTCTTCAATGTCAAAAACATCATCTTTAATGGCGCCTAGAGCGGCCAGTTTACGTCCGATGTCAGGATCTTCAAATTTAGGCCACAACATTCCGGGTGTATCTAACAGCTCGACTCGTTCATGAATCCTTACCCATTGATTTCCCCGGGTTACGCCTGGTTTGTTACCGACTTTTGCTTGGGCTCCGCCCGTCAATTGATTAATCAAGGACGACTTACCAATGTTGGGAATTCCCACAATCATCACCTTAATCATCTGTTGCCGAATACCCTTTGCTGCCTGTCTTGCTTGTTTTTCCTGAACCATGCGTTCCAGTTCGGGCACAATCTGTTTAATCCCAACCCCGGTTGTTGCGCTCACGGCATAAACAGGACTTGTGGTTCTTAGGTTCGTAAGCCATTTTGCTGTCCAAGTGGGATCTGCTAAGTCCACTTTATTCAGCAGTAATAATCGTGGTTTATTTCCAAGCAGTTTATTAAGCATCGGATTACGGCTGCTAACGGGTATTCGAGCATCGGCAAGTTCTAAAACAACATCGACCCATTCAAGTTGCTCAATTAAAAGGCGTCTTGCTTTCGCCATATGCCCCGGAAACCATTGAATATTCATGACGATCCCTCTTCATCCTTCTTAAAACGAAACTATTCTTTATTAACCAAACGCTGTCCATGATGGCCGAGTGTCCCTGTAGCCACGACTCAAACAGGACGTTTGAGATTAGAGCGCCGCCAAGGATGGCAAGGCGCCGTGATGGTGAG
>Ga0209125_1002079_pt1 | contig 16394 bp, 12 predicted proteins | sample BarGraIncub1131A_FD_184503 | JGI IMG/M metagenome (GOLD analysis project Ga0209125, IMG submission 184503) | Arctic peat soil microbial communities from Barrow, Alaska - Barrow Graham LP Incubations 11-31A (SPAdes) (version 2) | ecosystem: Environmental > Terrestrial > Soil > Wetlands > Peat...
ACACTTGATTTTGATGTGATCAGTCATTCTCCGACTTTCATCAAATACCTGGTCGACACCCTCGACAAAAGTGGAATTCCGGTGATTACTCCTGCCGGTGGACTTGGATGCCACCTCGACGCGGGTGCCTTCCTATCGCATCTGCCTCAGGCACAGTATCCTGCAGGTGCCTTAGCCGCAGCGCTTTATGTAGCTTCCGGAATCAGAGGGATGGAACGCGGAACGATCTCCAGTGTTCGCGACGCGGATGGCAACGACGTGATGTCGGATGTGGAATTGTTGCGTCTGGCTTTCCCCAGAAGGGTATTCACCTTGTCGCAGGTCAAATATGCCGAAGACCGGATCAAATGGCTGTATGAAAATCGGCACCTGGTCGGCGGACTCGAGTGGACAGAAGAGCCTCCGGTACTTCGATTCTTCGTTGGTAAACTGAAACCAACCGGCGACTGGGTAGAAAAACTCGTGGCAAAATTCCGCAAGGATTTTGGCGATAGCCTTTAATTTGTTCCGGTCCCGGTCCCTGAGCGCAGTCGAAGGGCCTTGCTAACAGTATCAAAACCCCCTGCAAATTAAGTTTTGCAGGGGGTTTAATTATAAATTCAGTTTATGATCGTGAATTATTCTTCTTGAAATTCTCCGCTTGTTCGAAAATCTCAACATAAACTTCGTCCCGCTCTACCGGGGGATAGCCAAACTCATCCAAAAGCAAAATTAATCCGACTTTCAGGGCCGATTTAATATCGTCGCGTTTATTCCAGCCCCAACAACTCGATAAAAGCCCTCTCTAATTTTTCTTCGGTGAACTTCATGGCAGAGGTTTTTTTAGTTTCTTAATATCCTCCTCTATTTCTTTGAGACTTTGCTCTTTTTCGATTGCTTTTTGAGCGATCGTGTATTTTTCGAACTCTTCACCCGATTTCTTCAACGCTTTTTCGTGGCTGATTTTTCCAGCATGAGTGAGTAACTCTCTCCTGTTTAATTGCAAGATAACATCCAAGCGTTGTATCCAATCAGCCATATACATGGGAACGCCTTGCTGCGCCATAGTTTCGGCAAATGCCAGATATTGTTCTACCAGTAAACCGAGCAGTTTAATTTCATCTTCGTTCAGGTAGTTCTTTGCAATACTTACGTCCGATTTTTTGATGGCAACAGGACTCTTTTTGTCCAACGATTGCATTCCCATGAGAGGTAAACTTGCGTCCACTCTTCTGTAAATCAGCTCGGCTGCTGTTTGTTGGCTTATCGCCCGCAACAGTTTGTTTTGCACTATTTTGAAAAACTCAATAGTCTTTTCGTCTTTGGGGTTGTAGTCAATGCTGGTGGTATAAATGTCTTTGATTTTCTGGTAGAAGAATCTTTCCGAAATTCGTATCTCCCGGATGCGTTCCTGCAATTCAGTGAAATAGTTCATGGAATTGCCCGATTTAAAACGGTCATCATTTAAGGCAAACCCTTTGATAATGTATTCTTTAAGCCTTTGAGTAGTCCAAATGCGGAATTGAGTACCCTGAGGTGATTTTACCCTGTAACCTACCGAGATAATAACGTCAAGATTGTAGTGATCAATCTCCCGCTCAACTTCTCTGATTCCTTCCTGACGAACTTGTCGGAATTTCCGACAAGTTCGATTTGGCTCCAATTCAGCTTCTTCATACACATTAGCGATGTGTTCAGCAACGGTACTCCGGCCTTTGCCAAATAGTTCAGCCATTTGCTCTTGCGAAAGCCAAACGGTATCTTCCTCCAAGCGAACATCAATTTTGATGCTGCCATCGGAGTTTTGGTAAATGAGGATTTCGCTATTCATTACACTTTCATTATATTTCTATCAAACTGCATCAGGCTTAAAAGTAATCGTATTGCCTATTATGTGAAAAAAGCCCTCTTGTCCAATCAATTAAATAAAGACTCGTTCTAATTTTTCTTAATTTGCCAAGATCCTTCTTTTCGGCCTCCTATTCTTTCGATAATACCCGAATCTTTCAGCTTTTTAATGTGCTTTTCCGTTGCCCGGGAAGATATTCCTACTATCTTCCCTGCCTCCTCTGCGGTAATTTCAGGGTAGAGTGCAATAAGTTCAAAAACAATATTCCAGGTTGGGATTTCTTTTTCCGAACTCTTTTCCGAACCTTTTCCGAACTTATTCCGAATGTGTTCTGTAAGTGCTCGGTAAACATGCCAAAGGGATGGGTATTTAGCATATTTTACAAATTCAAATTAGTCAATAATGCTACTTTTTCCAATGTTTCAATAGCTCTTATTAAGTCGTTTTGAAAAATAGGGGTGTAAACGTCATAATGAGACCCAGGATTAAAAATATTTGTCCTCATTAAATCTAACTCCTGAATCAACCCCGCAGGCAACCCGTTAATTTTTGCAACTGCTCTAGACTTATTAATCAACTGACTCAAATTTAAATCATTAAATCTTTTGTCGTAATGGTGCTTTTTCGGTACATATTCATAAACAAAACATTCAGTAGCTTTTCTTAAATGATTTGCTGATGCCGAAAATTCTTTCTGTTTAAAAAAGCTTCTTGCACGTTCAAGATTTGTCTTAGACTTTATTATTAAAGGAAACTTTTTCCCATTCTTTTCATCTTCATACATTTCAAGTTTCAACCATTCATTTCCCTTGTTTCTTGCATTGATTTTTCCTTGAGCCAGTTCATAAAAATACTTGTCGTGAGTAAGCATTATGAGTTGATAACTATTTACATACCTGTCAAGCAATAAATTAAGCACAATGTCACGATTGCACATATCCAAACTTAAAAGCATATCATCAATTATCAAAGCTTTTAGTTCGGCTTGGTTTGGTCTGTTTGTCCAATCTTCGATGATGGCAAAGCGGATTGCCAAACCTATTGCACTCCATTTTGCTTCATTCAAAAATGAATGAGCACGTTTTACAACGTTCCTTTTGCCTTCGTATTGTGGAACTTGCAATTCAATAAAAGGTTCTTTCCAATTTGGGTCATTGGGCGATACATCATGGGTCGCACCTCTGAAATTAAGCTTGAAATCAAAATTTTGTTTGAAATCATCTTTCAGAATTACATTTGCCCGTTTTAAAATACTTTTCAGGTACTTTTCAATTTTAGAATTCCAGTTTTTTACCGATTTTACATAGCGTTGATAAATCGCATAATCTTTCTTTACTGCTTCCTGCGGATGTTCACTCATAGAAGCATTTGGATAAATCATTTTATCTATTTCATTGAAATCTTTTACTTTCTTTGGCCCATTTTTAAGTGTTTTATAATAATCCTCCACACTTTCTGTACGGCTGATGGTGTCAATTAAAATGTAAGGAAATATTTCATCTTCGAACCAGCCAAACAGGTTATTTTCTTTTGAATGTTTAATATGATGCAGCCGGAATATTATCCGATAATTTAAAAAGTCGCTTGCCATTCCACTTTCCCTGATGGAGGAATCTCGCATATTTGCTACAATCTGGTGTAAGTTAGGGTTGACCAGATATTCTTTGGGATTATTGCCGTTGCTATCTTTTAATACGGCCTTAATAAAAGGTGCTGAATTTTTTGTAGCGTGAATATTTACCAACCCAAACTCTCCATTTTTCTTGAAATACTTTTCAACTTCAAACTCATTCTTTTTGAATGCACTTTCTAAAAGGGTGTATAAAGCCCAGTAAATGGTTGATTTGCCACTACCATTTTCACCATAAATCAACAGGTTTTTTCCATCAATTTTTAAAAGTGGACTTTTCGGATCTTGCTTTGGAAAAAACTTAAAATTATTGATATGTAACTCATGTAATTTCATAGTCTAATGCGTGCTTTGGTTGATACGTTTGATAATCCAACTGCGGCTTTCCGATACAAGTATTCTGTTCCTTATTGGGTTATCCTTCTCTTTTAGCCAAAAGTAAATTTTTTGAATGGCATCCCTCTTCTCTTCAAAGGATTTTAATTTTGATATATTGGGGAAGTTGACAAATCGCAGCACATCAATTTCCTTTTCTTTCAAGTGTTCTTCAAAAATTAATTCGTAAACCATCATGTTCAATACCTCTTCAAAAGTTTCGCTAATGATTTGGTTTGAAGAGTGTTCAAGAATTTCTGGTATAATTGGGTCGTTTAATAAAATTAGGTATTCAGCAAAAGATGAGAATTGCTCTGCATTCTTCCTGAGCAATTTAGGTATTGGTAATTTCTCAACCTTATATTTACTCCATATTGTTGTCCCCATACCTGAAGTAGTCGATGTTTGATTAAAAAACCATAAAACAACTTTAGAGTTTAGAACCACAAGAAGTGGTTTTAATAATTCACCTGTAATAATAAAAATGGTCTTATTTGGATATATGCCTGAAGCGTCAAAGACAAATTTTTGCTTATCAGATAATTCTGCCCACATCAATTTAGGTAGTTCATAGTTTTTAAAAGTACCGGAAGAGTAATAATCTACTTGAAGTTGCCACCATTTATACGGAACTTCACCAGTTTTAGTATTCATTCCACCTCTTCTTGCTTCAAGTTTTTGCCGAAATTGAGATAGATATTCTGTTATTTCAGGGAAATCATTCTCATTTACAGCACTGTGACTATAAATTAGCCATTCATTATTCCAATCTACTTTGTATTTATGTATATCTCTTCCCCCGAGGAATTTTTTTAGTATAAATGCATTTTTGTCATCATGTTCTATCAACTCCTTTGTTTTAGAATCCGGAATTATAAAAGCCTCATTAAATCCTGTGACTATACCTCTACTTATTTCTAAATTATATGAGTCTAAAATTTCTGATTTCCTTTCGATTTCTTCCTTAATTAAAAAATCTTCTTTAGATAAGATTATCCACTCTGTTTCATCTAATTCATTAATTTCTATTTTGTTATCGTTAAAATATTCCTGAATTGTTATATTAACAGCTCCTTGTTTAATAGCAACTGCCTCAAGGTTATTGATATTTTTGTTGCTTTTACCAATTAATATATTCGTCTCCACTGTCGCAGATGGAAAGATTTGTGTATCCTCAAAATTCAATAATTTTAATGGATTTGTTTTTTTAACAAAAAACTTTCTCAAGCTTTCTCCATACTTTGTCTTCATCCAAGAATTTGAAGTGATATAAGTCAAAGTGCCACCTTTTTTTAATAAGTTAAATCCTTTTTCATAAAACAAACAATAAAGGTCACCTGTACGGGTAAATGTCTCAAATTTCTCATTCTCCAATATATCAGCTTCTATACCCATTTTCTGAAGTTGCCTGTATGGTGGATTTCCAATAATTACATCAAAGCCACCTTTTTCAAATACATCCATAAAAAACAAATGCCAAAGGAAGTAGGGGCGTTCATCGGTATGTTCAAATTCGAGTAGTTTTTTACGGGCTTCGTTACGGTTCGCCAGAAGTTTTTTACGTTTTTCAATTTCAACAACCTCTTTGCTCTTCGCTTTGTATTGTTCTTTTTGGGCATCGGTTAATCGCTCTATTTTGTTTTCCAGCCTATTTTCAATATCGGCAATTTCAAAGAGTAAACGGGTTTCGTAAAACTCCAACGATTTATCAATATGGTCAATCACAATCCGGTCAATATTCTTCCTTATGGTGGTTTTTTCCCTTTTGTCTTCCGTTTTAAAATATACCCTTATTGATTCTTGAATCTCGGCACGGTTTTCATCTGAAAAACCATATTCAGTATTTGGTTCTTCAAATAACGATGGAATTAAAATTCCAATTTTTGACTTTTCAAGAAGTGCTGTTTTGCTCAGATCTATTCCTTCAAAACTTTCGAGCAGGCTGTTACCCTGCATGATTTTATAATCAAGGTTTGGCAAGGGGTGCGGGTTTTCTTCGTCTACAACCAATGCCAGCCAAAAGCGGAGTTGGGCAATATCCACAGCACCTTTTTCCAAATCAACACCGTAAATTGATTTTTGAATAATATCCTTCTTTACCTGTGCCGGATTAAATTCCTTGTTGGTTTTCAGATATGGATAAATGAATTTCTTTGCTTCAAAAATCTCCTGCAATATTCCAATCGGGAAAGCACCTGAGCCAATGGCAGGGTCGCAAATCTTAATTTTGTCCAGCAAATTATTCAAAAGAACTGCATTGTCTTTTATGGCAAGCGTTTCCGAAACAATATGATTGCGGACGAATTTTTCAATAACAACTTTCGCATCAAACGAATTATTCAGGTATTGAATAAGACTCTCCTTACACATGTATTGAACCACCTCTTTGGGTGTATAAAAAGCACCTTTTTCACGATTTTCTTCCAGCAGGTTTTCAAAAATATGCCCTAACATTTCCGGGTCAATACCAACTTCATGATCGTCCGGACTGTTTTCGTCGATGGTAAAATTGTATTGTTCAAAAAATTCAAGAAGTTCAGCAAAATATTTTTCAGGAAAATCAATCGTTAAAACTTCCTTTGGTTTATCTGTATCAAACAAACCACCATTCAGGTAAGGCACACGAGAACCATTCAGTTTTCCATGCAATCCTTCAAGCTCAAAAACTTCATTATTCTCGCGGGAATTTAGTGTATTGAAAAACAACTTAGTAAGGCAACGGCTGTGAAAATGGGTTTTATCAGAAAAATCGGTAAAGAGTTTTTGCATAAAATGCTTTTCTCCCTCAACCCAATTGCTCGTATTTGCTGAGCAACCCATCCATCCTTTTTTCTGTAAAAAATGCAGAAAAACGATACGGCCTAACAGTTTCTTGGCAAAATCACGAATTGGTTTTTCCTGTTTTTCAAGCTGATCTTTTGTAGTATCCAATAAAATATTCCGATATCCATTGTCAGGATTGGCAATAAACCTCCAAAATTTTTCGTAATGTTCCTTATAAGTTTTAAAGAATTCCTTGTTAAGTGATTCAACCGAAAAGGCATCAATAATTTCCTTTATTCCAGTATTTTGATTAGTCTTTCTTTCAATGAGAATGAGCAATCGTTTTGCTGCAGTAGTACAGGCTTCATTAACGCCCAAAAGATAGGTGTACCGTTTAGGTTTGGTTTCTCCCTTTTTAAATTCCCCGGTTTCAATATCAAGTTCCGACCATTTGGCGATAAACGAAAAACGATAATCAGCCTGATTTTTGGAATAGAAAAATACAAAAGCACCATGTGTAATGTTCTGGTCGATATGCTTGATGGCGATTTCACGTAACCCTTGCCGTTTTTTGTCAATATGGATTGTGTCATCAACTTCGACTTCAAAAATGGCTATTGATTTTCCATCATCCAATTTTACAATTCCAGTTTGCTTTCCCGATTTTACTTTTTCATTTTCAGAAAATGGGTTAGATGGATTGCTAAAATATTGTACTTTATTGAAAAGCAATGAAAACAAAGGTTTCCAATTTTCTTCAAAGTTGAAATCTTTCCTAAGTATATCTTTTAATTCTTTTTCTTTCATGCCGACTATTTGCTAAAACTTTCGGTAATAATGATTTCAGGATGTAAAACTCTTGGTTTAATTACCTGTACTTCCTGATAAATTTCCTCTTCTTCCTGTTTCAAAGGATAGCTTTTAAGAATTCCGATTACCCTTTCAAGAATGATAACCGGCTTCAATGGACTTTTCTTAACTGCTTTATGTAATTTATTAATGTCACGTTGTAAATTTTGAAACCGGCCTTTCCTGATTGCTTCTTTAGCAATGATAATTAATTGTGTTTCCAGGTCATTGGTAAATGGTAAATTTAACATTGCATCTAAATATGCAATTGCACTTTTTTCATTTGGCCCTTGGGTAACATCAACTTTCTTATCTTTTGCTTTTTCGTCTTCAACTTTATCTGCAAATACCTGAATAGCTAATTTCACTTGTTCATGGTGGTTTCCGTGTAATGCTATTCCCTTTTCTTCTTGAAAGGCTTCGAATTTTCTAACTGTTTCTAAAAAAGTAAGTTCTTCTACTTCCTTATTAGATTTCACGAAAATGAAGGCATCTCTTTTATCGTCCTTAATAAAACAGATAGTTCCGTTGTTTAATTCCGAATTGTTTCTACCGACTCTCGCCCTTAAAGGCATATTTTTGATTTGTTTGAAAAGAGTTGGATTTTTTTCTTTTATATCACGAATCATCATTAAATACGATAATTTTTCGTCTTTTTCTTCTTCCATTTGCTTGTCAAACAAACCAAAAGTTTCAAATTCTTCATCGGGCGAATATATCTGGCTGTCTTCACCCAAAGCCGCATGAAAAGCCTGTAATTTCATAATTGCCTTTTTCTCTAATTCAATATCACTATTGACTTTTGCTGTTGGATAGAAATTGAAAACATGAACTTCGTTTGCAGTTGAACCAATTCGGTTTACCCTACCAATACGTTGCATCAATTTGGTCGAATTCCAAGGCGTATCATAATTTACAATCACATTTGACCTGTGAAGGTTAATCCCTTCCGCTAATACTTCTGTTGAAATTACAATGTCAAAGTCGTCACTCTGGTCAGCTTTAGGTATGTTGGCATCAAAATTTTTCCTGATTACAGGCATTTTGTCTTTACGTGAATGGCTGTCAACCGAAAGAATTCTGAAATTCACATGCTTCGGTAATTCTTTAAATAAATAATCAGTAGTTTCCTTGCTTTCGGAAAATACAACCAATTTAGATTGTGGATTAATTTTCTTACTCAGCAAAGTATTCTTTAAATAGTCAATAAATACGTCCAATTTTGGGTCATCATTAATTTTAACCCAATCTTTGTTCAGGTCTTTTAAAAGCTCATAATCATTTTTCAATCCGGGCAAAAAGTTGTATTCAAAATCATCTGGTTCGCAAATCTCAATAGTTGGGTCGTCCATTGATTTCTCAATTATCAGATTGAGCAATTCTTCCTCTTTATCCTCATTAATCATATCTGAAACCGGCAAATTAGGGGCAATGTAAATTTTGCCATTTTCAAACATGGTTACCATTGCTTTGGTTGCCATCATAAATCGTTCAAGCGATTGTTTAAAGGCAAAAAAGCTACTGTCAATACGCTTTACAAGTAAGGTTTTCATGATTCTGGCTAATTGCCCCGAAATCATATCTGCTTGTTTATATTTAGCTTTTTTATGTGGTTTTAAAAAACCTATTGCCCTGTATCTATTGTAAGTCAAGCCTTGAGTTGGGTCACTTAAAACAAATATGGTTTTGTCATACAGCGCCTCTAAATGTGGTTCAAGTTGATAAAAAATCTTTTGAGGTTGTTTTACAATTGGGAATTTTATGCCCTGATTGATTAAGTCTTCCGAATATTGTTTGTGTACCAATAAGTCAGTTCTGGTTCTGCGAACAATTAGTGGTTCAATTACTTTAGTTCTAATTTTCTCATAAATCTTTTTAACTCCAGCTTGCACAGTTTTAATGTCAGGTTCTTTTTTTAATTTACGATAAGCATCAATCTGTCCACGGAAAAAATTTTGCAAATTTCCGATTTCAAGAGTTGAATTTTTACTGTCCTGAAACAAATAAACAAGGTTAGCAATGTCCTCTGGTCTGTTGTTTAATGGAGTTGCAGAAACCAGCATAATTTTCTTTTGTACAATAGTCCCATTTGGTAAAATGCGCCTTGTTGGGGTTTTGCAGATTTTCTGTAATTCGTTATACATCGAAGCTGTGTCAGACCTGAATTTATGAGCTTCATCAACAATTACTAAGTCGTATTTCGTAGGGTCAGTTACTTTATGCAAACTTCCGTTTGTGACAATTTTAACGTTATCTAACCGGAATTTCTCGGTTGTTTCAGCCCAGTTTTCTTTAAGTGCGGGCGGTACAATAATTAGAGTTCTTGAACGATGTGAAGGGAAACCGTTTGAATAGAAATATTTTTTTGCGATAATGGTTGCCACAATTGTTTTACCCAACCCAACAACATCAGCCAAGATAAAACCATTATGCTTAACCATTTTGGCGTAACCATCGTTTACAGCATCAATTTGATAGGAAAGTCTTTTAAATCCTTTTGGCAAATCGGTAATTGAGTTTGGGTCAAACTCGATACTTCTTCCAAAATATTCTACAAGAAATTTCAGATAAACTTCATAAGGTGTGTATGTGTCATTTAGGTAAGTCTCTTTTTTTAGTTTTTCGATGTATTCTTCGGCTATCGGAATTGATTCTTCCCAGAGTTTATTGAATGTTTCAGTAGCAAATTCTATGTCAGAATTTTCCCGAAGTTCAACATTAAACTCAAAATTTTTTGAAAGTCCTGCATCGGTCAAGTTGCTTGAGCCAGTAATAACAGAACCGTAACCGTGATCATGTTTTTCCTTTTCTCTAAAAATGTAGAGTTTTGCATGAATATTCTGTTTGGGATGGACTTTGATTTTTACTTTTCCGGTTACAATGTCTGAAATGAGTTGAAGCATTCCACTCTCAACCTCTTTGTCATATTCTGCGGCTTGGATATTTTTCTTTATTTCCAGAAAGAATTCGTCTTGTGCCCTTTCAGCATTGCTATCAAATAGTAAACCTTGCTGACTTGCTTCATTTATTAGATTGTCAATATTTATCCCGACTAAGATTCTGATTTCTTCTGCCTTTTCTACAAACTCCCTGATTCTAAAATATCCGGAAGCTCTGAAATAGCCTACAAGTGCATCAAAGAAATGAATGTCACGATGTTTGAATATACCCTCGATCTTGCTTATCAGAGTATTATCAGCTTCGTTTGTAAAAAATTTGCTACTCATAAGGTCTTTAATGTTTCTTGAAGTCCATCTTTCAGATATTTCAAATCGCCTAGATTGTTTTCAATGACTGATTGAATAAACTCAATTTCAATTTCTTTTTCTGGTCTTTCCAAAATTTCAGCAAGAATAGGAATCATCTCCTTTGTTGCAACTCTCTCATTTCTTTCTATTTTGCTTAGAATAGATGTGTCAATGTCAAGAGCCGCAGCAACCTTTCTTAAAGGCAAATCCCTTTCTTCCCGTATCTTCCTTATGTATATTCCAAATGATTTCATTTTGACAGTATTATTTTGACATAATCATCAAAAATAGCAAATATTTTAAACGAAGCGATGGTGCGTTGGAAAAATTTCAGTCTCTTTTGGCTGCGAAGTTGTCGCCCGTGTGTTGGGGCAGCCAAATGTGCCTGAATGTGGGTTGGCTGTTCATTCTTTTTGTCTTTTTCCAGCAAAATTATCACTGTCGCTGTCTCCTTTTTGGCTTGTTGCTAACTTGTCTATAATCGCAACGCACCTTCCTTCTAATATTGATTTTGGGTTGAAAATGGTAAGGCCTGATGCGCTTACTGGCTGCATAAATGTACACAATTATGCTGAATATCGATGTTATTAAGAAAGATTTATTTGCATAATGATATTCGGTTATAATTGAAATGGGTAGTTTTTTAGATAAGCGCTGCATGCATTGGCTTTCTGGAGTACGGAAGTTGCTAGGTGCAGTTTGGGTCATTCCCCGGCAGGGGATTAAGCTTTATAGAACGAATGCCCTGAACCAAATTTATGTAATCGCCAATACGATTGAAGTTATCTTTCATTTTCAAATTGTTGCTTAATGAGTAACTTTTCACGTTCAATTTCGGCAATCAACTCTTCTTCGGTAGGTAAATAGGACATGTATTTGGTTGCAAATAGTTGTTGATTTTCCTTTAATACAGTGTATTTGGCTATTGTCCTGTCTGTTTCGGTACATAATAAAATGCCAATGGTATGATTATCAGTTTCTTGTCTTTTCAAATCATCGTACATTCTGGCCTTTTCATTCGGAACTCTCATCACAGCCTGGAAATGGGAGCAACTCAGTTTTGAGAAGAGTGTTCTCAGTATTGAATGCCCAGATTCGGCAGATACTGTCTGCCGAATTGATCAAAACGTAGTGAAAGTTAAGTAGAAGTTCCTTTATCTCTACAATATAGTTTGAGTTCATAATAGCCCAATACTTCAAAATTGTTGTTGGTATTGACATTGAAATAGTTGGATTTTTAGATAATTGATGACTGAAATTGCTGTGTTTATCCCATCCGGGGAACCGGAACTCTCCTGATCATCTTTCTATTGAACTTGTTGCCCTGACGGGCAACGCGGATAGAAAAATGCTTAATTGTAAGATGATATTTTGTGAAAAACCCTTTAAATTAAATTGTTTTCCCCGGCAGGGGATTAAGCTTCACAGAACGTATCCCTTGGGCTAATTTTATGTAGTCGCCAATACGATTGTTATTTCTCATTCTTCACCTCCCAATATCCTGTTTTGTCGGAACCTATGCGGGAAATAATGTTCTCCTCCTGCAACTTCTTGATGATGCGGGTTACCGTTCTGCGCGATTTGCCTAATTTCAAAGCAAGTTCATCCAGTGTAATTTTCGGATTGGCTTTGATCAAATTTACAGTGTCATTTACACCGACATTATTTTCGTTGCTCAAAGGTTCACCTTGGCGTTTCCTGAGCGTGGCAAGAATTTTTTCGAGCATAAATTCTACAAAAATACCGCTATCCGTCGCACTGGTGCTTTGGCTGATGGCTTCGTAGTATTGTTGCTGGTTCTGAAAAACAATATTTTCGACCGGCAAATGCGCAAAAATGGGGTGCAATTGGGTCAGTACAATCGACTGCCACAATCTGCCCATGCGCCCGTTGCCATCTGTAAACGGATGTATAAACTCAAACTCGTAATGAAAGACACAGCTTTTTACCAGCAAATGATCATCCGATCCTTTGAGCCATCCGAACAAATCGTCCATCAAAAGCGGAACACGTTTGGCTGGCGGGGCAATGTGCACAGCCCGGGTCCCTGCAAACACACCTACGCCCCCCAGTCGGAAGTGTCCGGCATCGTCTACCAATGCTTCCATCATCAAGCCGTGGGCTTTCAACAAATCTTTTACCCGGTATGGATTCAAAGTCGCAAAAGCATCATAGGTTTTGATCGCATTTTTTACTTCCTGAATTTCGCGCAATGGCGCTACGACATGTTTGCCTTCGAGAATCTCGGTAATCATGCTTTCTGAAAGCGTGTTGCCTTCGATGGCCAGGGAGCCTTGAATGGTTTTTATCCGGTTGATCTTGCGTAAAAGCAGCCCATCTTCCTGCTCCATCCTGCTGGCATACCGTTCAATTTGTGCCGAGATATTGGCAATCAGATTGATCGCTTTGTTGCTGATGGTAAATGGCGGTCTATAGTTTGATTTCATTATCGTTCAAATTCAATTGATTTTCAATTTTTTCTATTGTGGGTAAGCTGCACTTAAGATTGTTGGGCCAATTCGGATTGTATTTTCGGTAGCGTATTTTTAAAATTGCTGGAAGCTTTACCTTGTCGCTGATGGAGTTGGCTTTTAATTTGCATTTCCAGGGAGTCTCTGCTCCATCCATTTTCGATGCATTGCAAGGCATACAAGAATCGAATTTTCTGGTCTTTTATTTTTTCAATCAACAAGATATTGTGTCCCCAAGGCAATTTTGCAACGGCTTGTTGCAAAATTGCAGCATCAGGATATTCGTTTTTAGGCAGTATAAATATAGTCAATAATGTTGAGAATCAAACACTCTGAGGTGAAGTATTTGTTGTTTTTGGATAAAAAAATCCGGGGGTGAAGCTCTTTTGTTGCTTAACCCCGGGAGGGCCCTTCGACGTTGCTCAGGGACCGTTTTTTCACGTACCAGTTGATTTGCAATGCGCTGGAACATTTTCACCAACGGATTGCAAATCCATTGGTGCGAGGGGACCGGAACTTTTCAAACGAATTCCTTCATCGATTTCTGAATCAGGGAAATTGCTTCGAGCATTTGGGGTTCAGTAATGATGAGTGGCGGGGTAAAGCGGATAGTATGCTCGTGGGTAGGCTTAGCCAGGATGCCATTTTCTTTCATTACCAGACAAAGATCCCAGGCCTGCTTTCCAGCCACCGGTCTGATCTGGATGGCATTAAGTAACCCTTTTCCACGTACTTGCTCAATCAGCGGCGAATCAAAAGCACTCATCTTTTCGCGGAAGATCTTCCCGATCTTCTCTGCATTTTCAGATAGATTTTCCTCCAGTAAAACGTTCATCGCTGCAAGCGAAACTTTTGCAGCCAGCGGGTTTCCGCCGTAAGTGGACCCATGCTCGCCCGGACGGATGGTCAGCATGATCTCATCATCTGCCAGCACGCAGGAGACAGGATACATCCCACCGGAGGCCGCCTTACCCAAAATCAGTAAATCTGGACGGACGCCTTCATGGTCGCAGGCCAGCATTTTGCCCGTCCTGCACAATCCTGTCTGCACCTCGTCGGCCGCCAGCAGGACGTTGTACTCCTTGCAAAGATTGGCCGCTTCCTTCAAATAATTTTCAGCCGGAACATAGACTCCGGCCTCAGCCTGAATCGGCTCGACCAGAAATCCGGCAGTATGCGGATGACTCAGCTCTTTCTCGAGCGCCATTAGATCATTGTACGGAATCCGGACAAATCCCGGAGTAAACGGACCGTAATCACCATAAGAATCGGGATCGGACGACATGGATACAATGGTAATGGTACGTCCGTGGAAGTTGCCGTCACAGACAATGATGCGGGCCTGATTTTCAGGAATGCCCTTTACTTTATAGGCCCATTTCCTGATCAGCTTCAGCGCGGTTTCATCGGCTTCCGCACCCGAATTCATGGGGAGGATCTTGTCATAACCGAATAATTTAGTCATAAACTCCTCCCATTCTCCCAGCACATTGTTGTAAAATGCACGGGAAGTTAGGGCAAGCCTGGAAGCCTGATCAACGAGCGCCTGCACAATTTTTGGGTGACAATGTCCCTGGTTGACAGCAGAGTACGAGGCAAGAAAATCAAAATACCTCTTACCATCAACATCCCAGACATAAACGCCTTCACCTCTTTCAAGCACCACTGGCAGCGGGTGGTAGTTGTGCGCACCGTAAAGATCTTCCCTGTTGATATAATCCTGTGTTCTCATACTTCGGTTGGTTTGATATTGATGCGAAGCTAAAATATTTTTGAGGATCAATCAATGATTTTGCGCAGGATACTATATTTTTATAAATAACTTATTCTTATACAGCCAGTAACAAATGTACCACAGCGAAGCCCACACGGCAATGCTGGTCATCATATTAACAGTGATTTCACCACCCCAGGTAAACAGAGCGGTCGTGAACGGTTTCCAGATTTTGCTGATCATGGTGGCACCGCCGAGTTCAAAAAACAGGTAGATGAAGATGCAGTTCATTCCTACGATCCTGAACATTTTGGATCCGTTGACAAATATTTTCTTCACGTCAATCAACCAGTACGAAAAACAGAGTGCCAGGATGGCCCAGCCACCGCTGACAAAAACAAACGAAGAGGTGGCGATCTTCTTAATAATTGGTGTAATCTCCAGTGCATCCATTGTATAGCCAATTATCAGGGCAGAAACACCCGCAATCAGCAACAGCTTAATTTTCTCGATAGCCTTTTTGTCACTCATCAGCAACTTCCCGCACAAAACGCCCCAAACCGTATGTGCGATGGTCGGAATCGCATTCAATGATGCCCACTGGCTCGCCTTGTCCACCCCTTCAATCTTGTTATTCACCCAGGCCCCCAGATTCTCATACACAACCCAGGGATGATTAAAACCTTCCACCGGGAAAAACCTGTACGCCAGATCAATGAGTAAAAGAATGACAAGCGTCAGACTCACCTGAAAAGTAAAGCTCTTGTCCCTTATCAGGAAGGCGACGAGATAAGTCACTGATAATTGGGTAAGAACATCCTGGAGCCGGAAAACGATCTTCCCCGGACCGACACAATACAGTGCCCAACCCAGAAAGAACAGTAAAAGAGACCTCTTTACGGCATGTAACATAATTGACTTTTCAGTGGCACCCTTCTTTCGCCTGTTGGCAACGGCAAATGGGATGGATACCCCCACAATAAACATAAAAAAGGGCTGAATGAGATCCCAGAAATGGAGGCCGTGCCATTCGTGGTGTTGTAACTGGTTCCCCAGAAATTGAGTAAAGCCCGTATCGATGGAAAGCAGGTAGCCATAGAGTCTGGTGCTTTCACCGATTAAAAGAAACATGGTTAGTCCACGAAAGAAGTCAATGGAAGTCAACCTTTCTGCTACCAATGAGCCTGAGTTTTGCTTAATTTCCGTCATTACAATTTGTTTTTTGGTTAGTTATTGATCCGTCAAAAAGGGTCAGTCAAAATCCAGCATATAATTACAAAATATTGTTCATTGGAACAAGATCTCCTTGTAAATCAGAAATTAACAGACGCCTTTAGGTTTATTCGTCTACCTGTCAGATAATTGGGTGCTGCATACATCTGGTTTTGAAATTCCCATATCGACCCTTCGGTACGGAGGCATTCTGAAAGTATCCATCCAGCGCTCACTGTGCGGCGGACCGAACGGAATACCGGTTCCAAACAACAGCGTAAGATTCAACTTCGTACTAGGATTT
>Ga0209125_1002080_pt1 | contig 16392 bp, 15 predicted proteins | sample BarGraIncub1131A_FD_184503 | JGI IMG/M metagenome (GOLD analysis project Ga0209125, IMG submission 184503) | Arctic peat soil microbial communities from Barrow, Alaska - Barrow Graham LP Incubations 11-31A (SPAdes) (version 2) | ecosystem: Environmental > Terrestrial > Soil > Wetlands > Peat...
CCAAAATCGGTGTAGCCTCTTTGCTTCCAAAATATCCAACTATTCCGCACATATTCATCTTCCTCTCAAATTTTAATTTTTTTGCATGTTAATTAAGTATAGTTTTCGCCCATTTTTTTCATAATTAAAAGTATTTAGCATTACATTACACATAATATTCTTATATGGAACAACTTGTACTATATAATTATAATAATTAATGAAAATATACTGATTAACTCATCACCTAAAAGGTGCTGCTCATCACCTAAAAGGTGCTGCTCATCACCCAAAGGCGCTACTCGCAACCTAAAGGTCCTGTAATATTTATAAAGGTTTTAACACCAGATCGATCTTGTAACGAAAATCACTTCTCGCTTTTATCAATCATTAACGGTAGTGCGCTACCGCGGGGCATCCGCCGAAGATTCGATACTCCCCATCCTCGTCAACTCACAATTTATTACAATTATAAATATTTCATTGTGAGTCCTGGCGCTTTAAAATCATTTAATTCTTCTATCCTCCTTTATTCTAATTTTAACAATCTAATCTGTTTATTTTTAAAAAAAGACTGAAAGCTTATGAACCTTCCCCATAAGCTTTCAGTCTATTATATTCATTTTATGGTCCAAACGTCAATACTTTTAGCAATAAGTTTATAGAATTGTAATTATTTTTTAATATAATTCCTATGTAGAATTACTATTATAGTAGATGTAAAGGTTTTTTTAAACATTTGCTTTTTTTTCAATTAATTTGGCAAGTGCATGTGCCATTTTGTCTAATTCACTTTGAACTTTACCCTCGAGCATTACTCTTACTAATGGTTCTGTACCTGAGGGTCTTATAAGTACTCTACCACAACCATCTAATTTTTCTTCTATTTTTTTTATTTCACGAATTATTTCACTATCAGTTTCATGAATATCTTTTTTACCACTTGGAACTGTTGCATTAACTAATACCTGAGGAAGCTCTGTCATCATCGCAGCGAGCTCAGATAATGGTTTACCTGATTCTTTAATTACAGTAGCTAGTTGGATTCCTGATACAAGTCCATCCCCAGTGGTATTAAAATCTAGGAAAATTATATGTCCTGATTGCTCTCCCCCGAGGCTGTAACCTTCTTGTTGCATTTTCTCAAGCACGTATCTATCTCCAACTTTAGTTTTCACTGTAACTATATTCTCCTGCTTCATTGCAATATCAAAACCCAAGTTACTCATAACTGTTACAACTACTGTGTCTTTAGTTAATTTACCAATGCTTTTTAAATGTTTAGCACAAATAGCAATCATAAAGTCTCCACTTACTAAATTTCCTTTTTCATCCACCGCTAAACATCTATCTGCATCGCCATCAAAAGCTAATCCTAAATCACAATGATTTTCTTTTACAAAGGCCATTAAGTGCTCAGGATGAGTAGAGCCACATTCCTTGTTTATATTTATGCCGTCTGGATCATTATTAATAACTATTACCTCTGCTCCTAGGGCCCGTACAGCTTTTACTGAAGTAATATATGATGCACCATTAGCACAATCTAGTGCTATTTTAAGTCCTTTTAAATCACCTGAAATAGTAGATTTGGCAAACTCCATATAATCCTCAACTGCATTTTCCTTAACTGTTTTTTTACCTAAATCACCAGCTATTGGTGATGGTACTTCTTTGAAATCACCTTCTATAACCGCTTGTATTGTATCCTCTAATTCATCTGACAACTTAAATCCTTTATTGTCAAAAAACTTTATTCCATTATACTCTACTGGGTTGTGAGACGCTGAAATAACGACACCTGCATCTGCTCCATATTTCCTTGTTAAATATGCAACTGCTGGTGTAGGAATTACTCCAAGACATATCGCCTCTGCTCCTACTGATAAAATTCCTGCAACTAATGCTGATTCTAGCATATCTCCTGAAACTCTTGTATCCATTCCTACTATGATTTTAGGTTTATGAGCTCCGTCTGTTAGTACAAATGCTCCTGATCTTCCTAATTTATATGCAATCTCAACTGTTAATTCTGTATTTGCTATACCACGTACTCCATCTGTCCCGAACATTCTACTCATATTTTTCTACCTCTTTCTAAGTATTATATAGGCGTATTACAGGCATACTAAACAAAAACTAATTAATATAAAACCTAAATACTCACTATATTATAGCATGTATTCTACTACAATAATCAGCATTTGCAAAAAGTCCCTAATATTTTACAAATTAACTATACTATGATATCTAAAAAAAGCTACTGAAATTCAGTAGCTTTTCATTATTTAAATAAATTTAAATCTATCTAGCTTGAGATGTTATTTGATTTTCAAAGAGAATTTCTATAGATAACTTTATTTGAAAATCACAGTATATATGTTTAAACGTTTTCTTTAAACTTTCAAATTAATGTGTTAGTAGACTTAATTATTTTTTTACTGCCTCCGATATGGCAACATATGTATATTCCACTTTAGAAACAATACCGCTGCTTTGATAAATTATCAAAGCAACTTATTATAATAGTTTATTATTTATACACTTTTGCTTTTTCTTGACCACTTAATACTCTTATGCCACCTTGAGCTAGTGCTAGTAATTCATCTTCACCTGGGTAAATTACAACATCTGCTATAAACTGTACTTTTTCTTTTATATAACTAACTGTTTCCTTACCATAAGCTATTCCACCAGTTAAAATTATAGCATCAACTTTTCCAGATAAAACAGCTGCACAACTTCCGATTTCCTTAGCTACTTGATAAGACATAGCGTCAAAAATCAACTTAGCTTTTTCATCTCCAGCTTCCATTTTTGCTATTACTTCTCTAGCATCATTTGTATTAAGATAAGCAACGAAACCACCTTTTCCAGTTAACTTTTTCTTCATGTCTTCTAAGGTGTATTTACCACTAAAGCACATTTTAACTAAATCACCTACTGGTAATCCTCCAGACCTTTCTGGTGAAAATGGACCGTCTCCATCTAGGCAATTGTTAATCTCAATAATCTTTCCATCTTTATGAGCTCCAACTGAAACTCCTCCGCCCATATGTGCAACTATTAAATTAACATCTTCGTACTTTTTACCATTTTCTTTTGCATATCTTTTAGCTACAGCTTTTTGATTTAAAGCATGGAAAATACTCTTTCTTTCAATTTCTGGTATACCTGATATTTTAGCAACGTCTGACATTTCATCCACAACTACTGGATCAACAATAAATGATGGTATATCTAAAGATGTTCCAATTTGATTTGCAATTATTCCACCTAAGTTTGAAGCATGTTGCCCTTGAACACCTATTTTCAAATCATTAAGCATAGCATCGTTTACAGCATATGTACCACCTTCGATAGGTTTTAGAAGTCCGCCTCTACCTACTATAGCGTTCAATGTTTTTATATCAAAATCCTTTTCTTTAAGTACCTTTAATATAACATCTTTTCTGAAATCAAGTTGTTCAAAGACACCTTCAAATTTACCTATTTCCTCTGATGAATGTCTTAATGTTTCCTCTAAAACTTCCTTTTCATCTTCATAAACACCTATCTTAGTAGATGTTGAACCTGGATTAATAATTAATAATTTATATGACATATTGTTCCTCCTTTATGTTATAAAGCACATTGAAATAACATGTAAATATGATAGCACAACTTTTGTGCTGTCAATTTTCATGTGCTTAAATAATTTAGTTGTTTTATTTATTATATTCTGCAACTAATGCTGCAAGTGCTATAGAATGTAACTTTGTTTCTGGTGAATCTGCTCTAGAAGTTAATATAACAGGAGCGGAAGTACCAACTAGTAGTCCACCATTCTTAGAACTAGTACCATAAGTCAAAGTTTTGTACATAGCGTTTCCGGCTTCAATATTAGGCATAACAAGAATATCCGCTTTACCAGCTACTGGGCTTTGTATTTTTTTATGTTTTCTAGCTTCTTCTGATATTGCAAGATCTAGTGCTAAAGGTCCATCAACAATACAATCTTTTATTTGTCCACGATCATTCATTTTCGAAAGCAATGCTGCATCTATTGTTGCTGGCATATTTGGGTTTACTACCTCTACTGCGCAAATTACTGCAACTTTAGGAAGGTCAACGCCACAAGCTTTTGCTACTGCTACTGAATTGTTTACTATAGCAACTTTCTCTTTTAATTCTGGATACATATTAAAGGCAACATCTGTTATAAATATTAACCTATCATAACCAGGTATCTCAAATACCGCTACATGTGACATTTGCTTTCCAGTTCGAAGACCTACTTCTTTGTTGAGTACTGCTTTTAAGAACATAGATGTTTCTACAAGGCCTTTCATAAGCATATCAGCTTTTCCTGAAGATACCAACTGAACTGCAGTTAAGGATGCTTTACTTGCATCTTTCTCATCTATAATTTCAAACTGTGTTGCATCCATCCCTATATTTTTAGCAATAAAGATGATCTTTTCTTTATCTCCTACTAGTATTGCATTTGCTATACCATTTCTCTTTGCATCGCGTATAGCCTCAAGTACTGGTTCATCCTGTGCTACAGCTACTGCTACAGTTTTCATTCCTTGTGCTTTTGCAGTGTCCAATATTTTTTCAAATGTTTTACTCATTAATTTGCGCTCCTTTTATTCTCTATTTTATTTCTCCATCTTTACATATCTTAGCTTATTTTTTCTATTTACTATCCTAAGCTCCCTTTCTATTAACTATATATTTTTATAATAATTGCAATCTTTGCTTAATGTACGATATTATTGTCATTTCATTTTAACAAATTCATAAATGAATTTCAAGACTTATAAAAAATCATTATGCAGATTTCCATCTTTTCATTATAATTTCAGCAATTTTTAATCCATCAACTGCCGCAGAAATTATCCCACCTGCATATCCTGCTCCTTCGCCTGCGGGATATAGGCCTTCTAGGGATATACTTTGAAGTTCCTCGTTTCTGTCAATCCTTACTGGTGCGGAAGTTCTTGTTTCAATACCTGTCATGATTGCGTCCTCTCTTGCAAAGCCATTTATTTTTTGGTTAAATCTAGGCAAAGCTTCTTTTATAGCATCCGTTACATAATTTGGCAAACAGCTAGCAAGGTTAGTTAATGCATACCCCGGTGTATAACTTGGTTTTACACTACCTAATTTGCTTGTAGCGCGCCCCTTAAGGAAATCACCAACTAATTGCACAGGTGCATTATAATTCGCTCCACCTATCTTATAGGCTAGTGATTCATAATGTCTTTGAAACTCAATACCCGCCAGTGGACTATCTGATTTAAAATCCTTAGGTCCCACCGATACCACTATTGCCGAATTAGCATTTTCTTTATCCCTCATGTATTCACTCATACCATTTATTGCAAGGCACCCCTGTTCTGATGCTGCAGCTACTACGCCTCCACCTGGGCACATACAAAAACTATATACTGATCTACTCAATTTTCCACTTGTATACGTAAGCTTATAATCTGCAGCTTTTAGCCTTGGATGGTTAGCGTATTTCCCAAATTGATTTTCATTAATCATATTTTGTGGGTGCTCGATTCTAACTCCCACTGCAAAAGGCTTGCTTGACATAAATACGCCTTTTTTATATAACATTTCATAAGTATCTCTGGAGCTATGTCCTACTGCTAATATTAAGTTATCGCAGGGTATCTCTTCTCCATTTACTATTAAGCTTTTTATTTTTTTATCTTTTATTAATATATCTTCAAGTTTACTATTAAATCTTACTTCTCCACCTAAGCTTATAATAGTTTCTCTAATATTTTTCACAACTTTTTTTAATACATCTGTTCCTATGTGAGGTTTACCTATATATAATATTTCCTCTGGTGCTCCAGCTTTTACAAATTCCTCTAATATATAATCGCACCTGTTGTCTTTTATTCTTGTAGTTAGCTTTCCATCTGAAAATGTTCCAGCCCCACCTTCACCAAATTGCACATTAGATTCCGTATTTAGCTCTCCTGTTGCCCAAAATTTTTTTATTGTTTCGGTCCTGCATTCTACCTTTTCCCCTCTTTCAATGATTAGAGGTTTATACCCCTTTTGGGCTAGTAAAATACCCGCGAACATTCCCGCTGGTCCCATTCCTACTATTATCGGTCTATGGCTCATTAATTTAGTTCCAAATTCAAACTCAGCATCATATTTAACTTCTTCAATTTTAACGTCTTTATTGTTTGCGCTAGTTACGATTTTCATTTCATTGTCCATTTTAACAATCACAGCATAATTAAATTTAATATTGTTCTTTTTTCTAGCATCTATAGATTCTTTAGCTATTCTAAAATCTTTTATTTCACTTTTTTGAACTTTCATTATTTTTGCTGCCTTTATTTTTAGAGAGTCTAAGGTATCGTCTATATCCAAAACTATGTTATTTACCCTTATTGTCATTGCTAGTAGTTACCTCCGATTGCTTTTTCGTAATAGTTACTAATATTTTATCCGGTTGTCCTGATATTAAATCTACTCCTTGTGGCACGGATACCTTAACTGGCAAAGTGTATGCCCCTTCAGCTAAATTAGATAAATCTAATTCTGCGCTAATTTTCTTCAAATCCAAGGAATTTATAACTGCCTGAGTTCCTGAGATAATAAGTGAATCCTTATTTTTTTCCAGTGTCACTTGATATTTACTATCTAAATTAATATATTTTACGTCTTGACTTATATTCTTTTGCACTAAGTTATTCACACTATCTACACTGCCTACACTCTTTTGTATTACCCCATTTGTATCCTTTTGAACTACCTTATCTAAGTTAACTTCAACGTTAACTACAGAATTGCCACTAACTAAAGTTAGCCCATCTGGTATTATTACCTTTGTGCTTATCGTGGTATTTTTAACTATTTTACTTAAATCGATATCCTCTGTGTTTAGATTTTCTATTTTACTAAGCATAGCTGCATTTCCGGTTACCTCAAATCGTTCTGGCAAAGCTTTTGTGCCCTTTAGCGTAAGCCCCTGGCTTAAGTTACCTTTGGTTTTTACTGTTACTCCTACGAATTTAGTTTTACTTACAGGAATCTTAACATCTATTTGAGGTGGCTGCACACTAACTTCTTTTATTTCTTTTCCGGCAGCATCTACTGGTTTAAGCTTGTATGTTTTTGAAACATTAGATTCCACTCCTTGTATATTCTCTTCTACTAATATTTTTTTAACTATGTTTACAAACTTCGAACCACCTACTACTGTTGCATAATCTAGTGATAATTCTGGCGCGGATGCATAAAACCCATCTTTGGGTTTGCCAGTTACGCTTACATTTATAGGCAATTTGTTTTCAGTAAGTTCATCTAGGTTTACTTTTATAAAAAGCGTGTCACTACTAACCACATTTATATTATCAGGACTTTTTCTTATTTCAATAGGAATATTCTGTTCTCCACTTTTAAGAGCATATGCACTTAAATCCGCTACTACTTTAAAATCCTCTGCCTTAGTACCCAAAAGTATACTTGTATTAGCTCCTCTAATATTTAGAGATGTTGTTAAATCTTGCCCTTGTACTAAAACGAGGTTCGCTCTTGTTAATGTATCCGTATTCAAAAGTTGTACTGGTATGCCTTTAACTTTGTACGTAGTCAAAGGATTTTCTGTGCTTGTTATAAAAAGCCATAACACAAATGCAGCTATTACACAGCAAACTTTAATTATAAATTGTTGCTTTCTGGCTTTATCCATGCCTTTACTCTCTCCTTTAAAGTTGTTTTTTTATTTTGTCTTCTCTTTATTATCTGAACAAGTATTTTTTTCAGTTTATCCTTGTCATAATTTCTTACCAATCTCCCATTCATTGCTAGAGATATAGTTCCTGTTTCTTCTGATACTATTATTGTTAAAGCATCTGAAGTTTCAGTTATTCCTATTGCTGCTCTATGCCGCGTTCCTAGTTTTTTGCTTATTATATCGTTGTTTGTTAAAGGCAGAAAACATCCTGCCGCTATTATTCTATCATTTCTAATAACTGTTGCTCCATCGTGAAGAGGCGTATTAACTACAAATATATTTTCTAGTAGTGCTGAAGATGTTACAGCGTCCAATGTTGTTCCAGTTTTAATTATTTCTCCAATACCTGTTTTTTGCTCTATTACTATTAACGCACCAGTTTTACTTTTTGATAAAATCTCAACAGCGTTAACAATTTCAGTTATAACATTTTCCATTACTTCCTCATCTTCAAATATATGTTTATCAGCAAAAGCAGTTCTACCGATGTGCTCTAATGCTCTTCTTATTTCTGGTTGAAAGATGATAACAATTGTTAAAACACCGATTGTTATTGTCTTATTTAAAATCCAATTTAACACTGTCAAATTAAGCAATTGGCTAATTGGAATAAGTACAAAAATGAAGATTATTCCTTTTAATAACTGTATAGCTCTTGTTTCTTTCATCAACATGTAACTTTTATAAAATATAAACGCCACCACTAATATATCTAAAATTGAAAATATACTTATATTTTTAATTGTGCTTATCATTAACTTGAATACTTCCAAAAGCTAACACCCCTCTACTAAAACTCCTATTTACAATTATACACCATGATTTGCTTTATTAGTATACATCATAAGTTAATTTTATTATAACATTAATCTTATATTCTCAAGCTGTCCTACTTAATATATACCATTTTAAATTTATAATGGGTATAATTCTACAAATTAACTAGAATAATATATGTATTATATTAATATATGAATACAAGACAAATAATAAGGGAGTGGTTTTTTTGAGCGAAGAGAAAGATATTATAGATACCAATGTTAAACAAAGGGTATTTAGAATCATGCTTATTCTATGTATTGTCCTGATTTCCATAGGTATTTTCTTAGCTAGCTATTACACATTTGTAAATAAGGTATACGATTCCTATAAGACTACCCTAGTAACTAATATTAATGGTATTAACGAGGTCAACGATAAAATAGCACAATTTAATAGCGACCAAACAATAGATGTTGATTATGCCAGAAAACAATTACCTAATATAATTAATAGCCTATCTGATTTTAGATATAAGCTAGCAAATTCACAACCCACTTCTAAATATAAAAAAGACAGTGAAAACCTGGAGCTTGGCCTGGATAAAAACTTATTAATCTATAGACAAACACTTGCAATCCTAAATAATCCTTCAGGACGTGATGTAGAAAAATCTTTGGGAGATCTTAAGACGTTTAGAAATGATTGCATTGATTTTTACTCACTAATAGATATTTCTGATATTAAAATAACACTACCAAAAACATCTTTAACTTTTATAGATAACGTACTTAATTACAGTTATAGTGCTGTAATGATAAGAAAAGAAACAGATATTAAGTCGCAACAAAATCAGGAGTTTATCACTAAGATGGATAAATTATTAGTTAATTTTTTAGATTCTAGAACTAATTTGTACTTAGATGTACTAAAGGTGAGAAAAAAAGATATGTCCTATGATGATCTTTTGTCATTAGTAGATGATGATTCTGCTAAATTAAATAAAACTCAAAATGACTTTAAAAGTTTATCTGTGCCCCCTTCTGCTATTCCTACTTATGAGGCCTACAAACCTTTATTAGTTAAACATGAAAGTTATCTAATTAATTTTAAACTTGCTCTGACAAGTGAAAAAATCCAAACATTAAGTGCAGCTATAAATCCATCCACATTAGATGGTTTATATACTTCTTCCAATTTGTTATTTACACAAGTACAGAGTTCCTACAATGATTTTATTAAAACTTATACAGACCTAAAAGAGAAAAAATAAATAGGAATATATTATTATATCTAAAATAAATTTTAAAAATAGTGTATTAATTTTTAACTCTAGGTAACACTACTATTAGCCTAAGTAAAAAACGCGGAGGAACCAAGCATCTGGGGTGAATCACAAATTGTGTAGGTTAAACCTTTCCCGAACCCGTCAGCTAACTCCGTAGGCAAAAGGAGAAGATAATATGAAAAAATCTGCTTTTTTATGTTGTATGCTAAGTTTATTCTTAGTATTACCTACTTTAAAAGTAAATGGTGAACATTTATATTCATTTAGTTCAGGAATTAAAGATCTATATAATGAGCAATTAGAAGCAGTAGCGGTATTTAAACAATCAAACAACTCAATTTATGTTTCTGATAATGACATCTATTTAATGTCACAAGTTGTCTATGCTGAGAGTTGTGGTGAATCCGATAATGGTAAACTTGCAGTCGCGTCTGTTATATTAAATCGTGCTAGCGACGGGCATTTTCCAAAATCTATATCTGGCGTTATAAATCAGAAGAATGCTTTTTCTTGTGTTAAAAATGGAAAGGTTATTCATAATGGTAAAACTAATGTTATCCCAGATTCAGCTTGTTACACTGCTGTGCTAAATGCATTAAAAGGTAAAGATCCTACATATAACGCCGTATTCTACTATAATCCTGAAATATCTACTAATAAGTGGATGAAAGGTATAAAAAAAGCAAATTTAAAAACTATAGGAAACCACGTTTTCTTTGTGGTTAAATAAAAATCCTAGCAATGAGTTACAAATTAGGCAGTTAACTTAGTTAATTCTAACTACAGTTAGCTGCCTAATTTTATTCAATAAAAACACTAAAATTAAAAACGATTAACATAAAAGTTTATTTATTCTCATGTGACCTATCCAAATATGAAACCGCAGATGCTGCTGCTACTAACCCTTCTCCTGCTGACTTCATATACTGATACGGTTTGCCCGTGCAGTCCCCTGCCGCATAACATCCCTCTATGTTTGTTTTCATATCTCTATCAACTTTTATATGTCCCTCTTCTATTTCAATGCCTGGCACTAGTTGGGATGGTGATACACTATCTCTCAACATAAAAATTCCATCTGTAATTATTTCACCTTTATCTAAAATAAGTTTAGTTACCACATCTTCACCAACTATTTCTAAAGGCCTACCATTTATTATCTCAACGCCCTTATTTAAATTATATTCCCCTCTGTACATAGGAATATAATATGTTTTGGTGCTCAACTCATTTACATAATTAGTTTCCTCGATGCTTTCTTTATTATATCCAATTATAACAACTGTTTTCCCTTTATATAGTGGTGCATCACAGGTAGCACAATACCCTACTCCTTTTCCCAAATATTCCTCTTCTCCTTTTAATGGTTTAGTATATTCTATCCCAGTAGCTAAAATTATTGTTTTAGCCTCATACACTTTTTCATTTACCATTAAAGCAAAATACTCTCCCATAGCATATATGTTATTTATCTTCTCATTTATAATGCCTATTCCCATGGCTGCAATATGATTTGCAAATTGGTTTTTAAGATCAACTCCTGAAATATTATAAAATCCTAAAAAATTATTTACTTTTGCTGCCTTTACTAGTTTTGGGCTCAAATCTTTATTTCCAAACACTATTATATTTTTATTTCTTATTTTAGCATTAATAGCTGCTTCAAGCCCTGCTGGTCCTGTTCCAACTATAGCTATATCGTATCTATCACTCATAATTTATTCTCCTCCTCTTTATAATCAAATAAATAACAATAAATAATTGTTATAATAAATAAAATCTTTTATTTAAAAAAGGAGATATTTATTTAAATTATAAAAATTTAAAATATCTATCTCCAAATATTTCTATTCAATACGTAAATTGTTATACCATACCCACTTTAATGATTACTTTCGGTGATATAATTGTCACCTTGGCCCTATATTAATATTATAAATTTTTCTCTATTATTTTCTTTAAGTCCGCTTTTGGCCTAAATCCTACCATTGTTTCTTTAACTGAATCTTTTCTAAATACCATAACGGTTGGAATACTTGAAATTTTATACTTTGATGCTATCATTGGGCTTTCATCTACATTTACTTTTGCAAATTTAACTTTTGTTCCCATTTCGTTTGCTAATTCTTCAATTACTGGAGTTAACATCTTACAAGGTCCACACCAAGGTGCCCAAAAATCAACCACAACTATATTTTCTGAATTAGCTATTTCATCATCAAAATTTTTGTCATTAACTTCTTTAATCATTTTATTACCTCCATTTTTTTATACCCCACTAGGGTATCTATATATTGCCATTGTATACCTTATTATGTTACTAGTCAATAATATTTAAAAATAATATGGACCAGCTTTAAATTTTTATTGAACTCTTCATAACTTTTTTTTGTTACTCTTATCGAAATTAGTATACCCAAACTAAAACTTAAAAATGTCCATATGAACTTTGCCATATAATTTATTTTTATAAACCCAATATCTTTTTCACTATAGAATTATCATATTGTGAATTAGGAAATTGTTTTACCAATTTTTCTGCATAACCTTTAGCTTTGTTTATATCTATTTCCTTGTTTATAATAATTAAATTATATAAAACTTCCTCAGTATAAATTCCAGCGGGAAATTCCTTTAAACTAAGTTTATAATATACAAGTGCATTTTGAAAGTCTAGAACAGATTTGTAACTTACTGCTAACATATATATAATGTGTTCCTTTAAATAACTACCATCTGAATACTGTAATGCATATATAAAATATCTCTGAGCTTCTATAAAATTTTTCTTGTCTAAATAACTCGTCCCTTTTTTATAGAAAAATAGAATTCCATCCCCTTTGATAATCTTTTCTCCTTGAGCCAAAAGCAACCTATCATTTACATTCAAATTAGTGTTTTTCCACTTATTTATATATATAAGAATTTGTTCCATATTCTTATTCTTTATGCTTTCTTTAAATTGTTCCTTTGGAAATTTTGGTATTGGTTGTATTTTAATCTCTGTTTTTTTATCTTTAAATTTCTGATTTTGTATTTCAACTGTTTTTTTTGTTTTTTCTTTATTTGTTTTTGTAATTAATGATATTTCATTTTCCATTTTTTTTATGCCTATTATCGAAATCTTTTTTATATTATACATCCATATTTTGGCTAAAAACAGCATAATTATAACTAAAAATATAATTGGAGTGACAATAATAATTTTTTTATAATTTATATCGCGCTTTAAGTTCCCATATTCTATTAATGTTTTTTTGTTAGCAATTGCTTGAGTGTTTTTTTTATCTACTTTTAAAACCTCGTTTATGTGCTGTAGTGCTTTATCATATTCCCCCTGCTTTATATAGCAAATACTTATATTGTTGTTCACATTTATAAAATTAAAGTGACTATTTTCGCACTGCTTTAAAGTCACAAGAGCACCACTTATGTTCAATTTTTTTATTAACTCTAAGGCATTAATATACAAATGTAGGTTTTCTTTATCACGTACACTATCACTTAAATACTTTTTTGAAACCTTGTCATTATTTCTTCTATAATTTATATTCCACATTTCCTTAGCTTTTCCCAAATCCCCCTTTAAATAATGTAAGATGCCCTTTAAATTTAAGGCTGCGGCATTTGCATTGTTTAAGGAAATGCTTTTTTCACAAAGTATTAACGACTTATCTATATAACCATCATTATATTTATTCATTGCTTTTACATATACTTTACCTGACCTATCCATAATTTCACCTTTTATTTTCTATATTTAAACTCATTCTAATTATATCATAGGATTTATTTTTTTAGGGTTATCTAGAGTAAACTCTTGAAATATATATATTTTTACAAGCACATCATTTTTATTTAGAAAATATTTAATAAAAAACTCATTGAAGTTAATTTACAAACCAAAAAGACATATTTATACAATAATATGCCTTTTTGGTTTGAGCGCATGTTTATAAATATCATTATAATTAAGAGACTGACCCTCTTAATTATAGCCATTTACTTCTTAGCATTCATTTTAAAAAACTCATCCACAGATTTGTTTATGGAATCTGCAATTTTTTCTTGATATTCGCCAGACTTTAATTTTTGTTCTTCTTCATTGTTTGATAAAAACCCGCATTCTACTATAACACTCGGCATAGTGTCATTCTCTCTCAATAGCTTATAAGAATTTTTAGCTGCCTTCGGAACTCTTTTATTATTAGGATCTAAATCTGTCTTAAAGTTTTTTTGGATTACAGATCCTAACGTAACACTATCTTTATAATTTGAATACCAGACCTGTGCTCCATAATATTTGCTTTGCTCAAAATAATTTAAATGAATGCTAATTAACATATCACAATTACTCGATTTCTTTAAATCACATCTATTTTTCAGATCTTCAATGTACTTGGCCCTTATTGTTCCACTTTTTAAATTAGGCCCTGTGTCTTCTTCTCTTGTCATAACTACCTCATATCCTGATTTCTGCAGGGTCTCTTTAATCTTAATAGCTATACTTAAGTTAATTTCTTTTTCTAATGTACCATTTTTAGAACTCGTGCCACCATCCATTCCTCCATGACCAGCATCGATGAGTATTATTTTACTCCCTTTATTAGTATTCATAGTTTCTTTCGCAATACTTAGATTTACACCTATGAAACTTACCATTGCTACAAAAATAACTATTACAATAGCTATTAATTTATTGTTTCTGTATTTCAATGCACCCACCCTCTTATTTATTGCTATATGTAATTTTATTCGAGTTGTACATGATTTATTAGTTTTTATACACTAACTTCAATTACATTTTTTGAAAGCATATTGAAATCACAAATTCAATCACATTACATATAATATAATTGAATATAAAATAATAGAGGTGATTTAATGTACAATCTAAAGCCTAAAATATTTGATTTTAATACCGTCCAAGGCATTTCTAAGAAGCAACTAGATGAACATTACACATTGTATGCAGGTTACGTAACCAAATTAAATGAGATTTGGAATACGCCCTACGTACCTTCTAATTATACAGACAGCAACCCCACTTATTCTAAGATGCGCAGCATAAAACTTGGTGAAACATATTCACTGGATGGGGTAAAACTTCATAACCTATATTTTGAAAACATGACCGGAGGCAATAACACCCCTTATGGCCCTATATTCACTGCTATAATAAATCAATTTTCATCATATGATAATTTTATTTCTTACCTTACAAATGTAGGATTATCAATGAGAGGCTGGGCAGTTCTTACCATTGATTCACTTGACCACAAGTTACACATAGTAGGAAGCGATTCACACGATAATGGAGCCGTGTGGGAATCTTTCCCTATACTAATTATGGACGTTTATGAGCATGCATATTTCATGGATTTTGGAACAGATAGGAAAAAATATATTTCTACATTTATTCAAAATATAAATTGGAGAGTTTTAAATGACAGATTTGAAAAATTCGTTTCTTCAATGCAATTTATGGATATGAATAAGCGTAGATACTATCCATATAATCCTTTCTAATAGCTATCTTACTATTTATTAGTTTCCCGTTATATATATATTAGTCTTAGGCGACTTTAAGATATTTGTCTGTTATAAAAAATAAAAGCCCCCCAAACATAAGCGTTTGTGGGGCTTTTAATGTCATAAAAACTATCTCTTTGAAAACTGAGATGCTTTTCTTGCTTTTTTAAGACCATATTTTTTTCTTTCTTTCATTCTTGGATCTCTTGTTAAAAATCCTGCTTTTTTAAGCTCTGGTCTTAAAGTTTCGTCAGCTTTTAATAAAGACCTAGAAATACCGTGTCTTATTGCTCCAGCTTGACCTGTATATCCACCACCATTTACATTAACTAGAATATCAAATTTATCTTTAGTTCCAGTTAATACTAAAGGCTGGTTAACTATAAGAATTAAAGTTTCTAATCCAAAATAGTTTTCTATGTTTCTTTTATTTATAACAATTTTACCTTCGCCAGGTACAAGTCTTACTCTTGCAACTGATTTCTTTCTTCTTCCTGTTCCTATATATTGAACCTTTGCCATTGTATGTCCTCCCTCCGAATCTAATTAGTATTTAAGCACTAGTGCTTCTGGATTTTGTGCTGCATTTTTATGTTCTGGTCCTCTGTAAACTGTTAATTTCTTAAGTGTTTGACGACCTAATGGTCCCTTTGGAAGCATTCTTCTTACTGCTTCTTCAAAAATGAACTCAGGTTTTTTAACTAATGCTATTCTATATGGAACTTCTTTTAATCCACCTGGATAAAAAGAGTGATGTCTTAACATTTTTTGGTCTAATTTCTTACCAGTTAAAACTATCTTATCAGCATTTATTACAATTACAAAGTCACCTGTATCAACATGTGGTGTAAATGTTGGTTTATGTTTTCCTCTTAGTATTGAAGCTATTTGACTAGCTGCTCTTCCTAAAACTTTTCCTTCTACATCTACAACGAACCATTTTCTTTCTATTTCTAGTGGTTTAGCTAAGTATGATTTCATTATTTTCCCTCCCTGAACTTTTAACAATTAAAATTCTATGCTAAAGATCCGGGGCTAGTGGATCTTATACACGATATTTTATACAAACATTAATAAG
>Ga0209125_1002083_pt1 | contig 16386 bp, 14 predicted proteins | sample BarGraIncub1131A_FD_184503 | JGI IMG/M metagenome (GOLD analysis project Ga0209125, IMG submission 184503) | Arctic peat soil microbial communities from Barrow, Alaska - Barrow Graham LP Incubations 11-31A (SPAdes) (version 2) | ecosystem: Environmental > Terrestrial > Soil > Wetlands > Peat...
CCGGCGGGATCAGCTTGTTCTTGGCGGCCGAGATGCGCCAGATGATGGTCTCCGCGTCGTACTTCCTGTTGTCGGTGTTCACTTCCCGGACGATCTGGCGCACCAGCCCCACCTGATCCGCCGTCGAGTAGATGGAAAAGTTCTTCTTGTACCCCAGCCGCTCGATGTCCCTTTTCAGCACCCTGACGCCCAACGAGTGGAAGGTGGAGAGGACGGTCCCCTTGCAATGCTTGCGGCCGACGATCTGTTCCACCCGCTGCTTCATCTCCTTGGAGGCCTTGTTGGTGAAGGTCACGGCGAGGATCCGGTCCGGCGCCACCTTCAGGTCCAGGATCAGGTGGGCGATCCGGTAGGTGATGACGCCGGTTTTCCCGGAGCCGGCGCCCGCCAGGACGAGGAGAGGCCCTTCGGTGTGCTTTACCGCGGCGAGTTGTTCGGGGTTGAGCCTGGACAGGTCGAGCATGGAAACCTCTTGAAAAAGCGATCCTTTTCGCGAACCTGCCAGGGGATACCGAGCGGTCCGGGCGAAAAAAGAGCCGCTGCCCAAACGACCGCGACCCGCCATTGTTGCATGAACCGGAGGGGCAATGCAAGACGCTATATCCATGCCGGTTTCAATCTCCCGCGCCCTGTGCTATAACCCTAAAACATTCGCCCAGAGGAACATAAACAAGGGCAAGCCTTGAAACCAATCCAATGCCTCGCACACGGATTTTACGGAGGGGGTTGATAACGGCAGATAAGTCAGAGACTTTTTGGGTTAAAGCCAAAATATCTGCTGTTATCCGCCTGCTACCGTTGAATCCGTGTGCACGCCTGTTTCTAGTCTTTCAAACTAAAATTTCCCCAAGGGGGTTTTCACATATGGACACGGCTGCTGCCGCGAAGCGAATCACCTGGCTCTCCACGGAGCTGGAGCGCCATAACCGGCTCTACTATGAAAAGGACATGCCGGAGATAACGGACGCCGAGTACGACGCGCTCTTCAAGGAGCTGCAGGAGCTGGAGCGCGGCTTCCCCGACCTGGCGCTCCCGGACTCGCCCACCAAGCGGGTGGGCGGGCGGCCGCTTGCCAAGTTTTCCCAGGTGCGCCACTCAACGCCGATGCTCTCCCTGGAGAACGGCTTCAGCGAGGGGGACCTGAGGGATTTCGACGACCGGGTGAAACGCTTCCTGGGGCTCCCCGGCGAGACGGCGGTGCCCTACGTCTGCGAGCCGAAGATGGACGGCGTGGCGGTCGAGCTGGTCTACCGGCAGGGCCTGCTCGGCATCGGCTCCACCCGGGGCGACGGCGTGGTGGGCGAAGACGTGACCGAAAACCTGAAGACAGCCAAGGACATCCCCCTGCGCCTGAGGATGGATGATGCGCCGGAACTCCTGACGGTGCGCGGCGAGGTCTACCTCCCGCTCGCCCCCTTCCGGAAGTTGAACGAGGAGCGCGAGGAGGAAGGCCTCCCCCCCTTCGCCAATCCGAGGAACGCCGCGGCGGGGAGCCTGCGCCAGCTCGATTCAAAGGTCACGGCAAGACGCCCCCTGAGCATCTTCTGCTACGCGCTTGGTGAGACCGACGGACTGGAGTTCGACTCCCAGAGCGACTTCCTCGCCAGGATCCCCGCCTGGGGGCTTCCGGTTAACCCGCTGATACGTGCCGTATCCGGCATCGATGCCGTGCTCGCCTATTACAAAGAGATGATGGAGGAGCGCGACGGGCTACCCTACGAGATCGACGGCGTCGTGGTAAAGGTGGATCCCTTCCCGATGCAGCGGGATCTGGGCGAGAAGAGCCGATCACCGCGCTGGGCGATCGCCTGGAAGTTCCCGCCGCGCCAGGCGACCACGGTGGTACTCGACATCGTGCCCCAGGTTGGCCGCACCGGCGTCATCACGCCGGTGGCGCATCTGGCCCCCGTCGAGGTTTCCGGCGTCATGGTAGCCCGCGCCACGCTGCACAACTGGGAGGAGATGCTAAGAAAGGACATCCGCAAGGGGGACACCGTGGTGGTGGAGCGCGCGGGGGACGTGATCCCCGCAGTGGTCCGAGTCCTCGTCGAGAAGAGAGCCGGGACCGAGACCGCGCTGCCGATACCGGCTGTCTGCCCCGAGTGCGGCGGAGAGGCGGTGCGCATCCCCGGAGAGGTGGCGGTGCGCTGCGTCGGGCTCGCCTGTCCCGCGCAGCTGCGGGAGTCCCTCAAGCACTTCGCCTCCCGGCGCGCCATGGACATCGACGGCCTGGGGGAGAAGTTCATCGAGCAGCTTTTGGCTCTGGGGGTGGTAAAGGACGTGGCGGACATCTACACCCTCACCCGGGAGGACTTCATGCGGTTCGAGCGCATGGGGGAAAAGCTCTCGGAGAACCTGCTGCACGCCATTGAGGGGAGCAAGTCGCGCGAGCTTTCCCGGTTCATCTTCGCCCTCGGAATCAGAAACGTCGGAGAACACACGGCGAAGCTTCTGGCAAGCGCCTTCGGAAGCGTGGAGAACCTGACCAAGGCGAGCCTTGAGGAGCTCACCTCCCTGCGTGAGGTGGGGCCGCAGGTGGCGGAGAGCATCATGGACTTCTTCAAGAACCGGGAAAACCTACGGGTGGTGGAGCGGCTGCTGGCCGCGGGGGTGCGCCCGTCCGTGGAGGAAAAGCGTGTGGGAGGCCGGTTCACCGGCAAGACCTTCGTCTTCACCGGGACACTGACCCGCTTTTCCCGCGACGACGCGAAAAAGATGGTGGAGCTCGAGGGTGGGCATGCGGCGGGAAGCGTCTCCAAGAAAACCGACTACGTGGTGGCGGGAAGCGAGGCGGGAAGCAAGCTTGAAAAGGCCGTGCAGCTGGGCGTGCGGGTGCTGACCGAGGAGGAATTTCTGGAACTGGTCGGGTAACTGTCCGACTTTGGACAAAAGCCAGTTGAGATCTGATAAAAAGCGGGTTCCTGCTTTGGCCTTATTTGGGCCAGGCAGGTGGCACTGCTAAATCTGCCGGATTCGCGGACTTATCCCGCAATGAAACAACTTAGCCAACTACTGCTTCCCAAATGCCGTGATCCCTTGCAGAGAGGCTTCTGCATGGATAAAAAAAGCCACCCTTCAGAGGTGGCTTTTTTTATGTGGCAGGCCTCTACTCCCCCCGGTACAAACGCCTCCGATATTAGCACCATATTCCAGGTAAACGACGCCGACTAGCATCTAAAGTCTGCTGTAATACTAGACTATTACGGTATTCTACATTAGTCTACTGTAAAACACATTTTATTTCTTGACAGATTAACTTTAAAAATCTATGCTCACTTCACCTGATTATTGCTGAGCAAAAAAGTACAGAACCATGACGGCAAGAAAATATCGTTCCGATTCATCAAGCGCATGCAACGCTGCGAGCGCGCCGGTGACAACCATGGAGAGCCAGTGAAAAACACCGAACCTCAAGCTACAGTCCCGCAGCTTCCCGAAGACGCCCAGCCCGAGGAGATCCTTGTAAAAGGGGTGGCGGCTGCCGGGGGAGCCGTGCAGATCGCCTGCTCCTTCTCCGTCGAGGACCTGGTGATCATCGACCTGATCCACAAGCTTAAACTCCCCGCCGGGGTCTTCGCCCTCGATACTGGACGCCTGAACGAGGAGACCTACCAGGTCGCCGAGGGGATTACCGAACGCTACGGGATCGCCATCGACTGGTTCTTCCCGAGGCGCGAGGAGGTGGAGGAACTGCTGCGCGCCAAGGGCCCCTATTCCTTCCGGGAGTCCCTGGAGAACCGCCACGAGTGCTGCCGTATCCGCAAGGTCGAGCCGCTCGGGCGGGCCCTTGAGGGGCTAGCGGGTTGGATCACCGGGATGCGCAAGGAGCAGAGCACAACCCGCACGGAACTTTCCTGCATCGAGATCGACACCTTGCACGGCGGGTTGCTGAAGATCAACCCGCTCGCCAACTGGAGCGAGGCGCAGGTCTGGGAGTATGCCAAGACACACCGCCTCCCGGTCAACAGGCTGCACGCCCAGGCCTACCCCTCCATCGGCTGCGCCCCCTGTACCAGGGCGGTCGCCGAAGGAGAACACCCGAGGGCCGGCCGCTGGTGGTGGGAAAACCCGGAGCAGAAAGAATGCGGTCTGCACCGCTAAGACGGTAGTTCAAGGTTCTACGTTCAATGTTCAACGTTAACACCGAACTTGGATTTTGACCTTGCCTTTGAACTTAACCTTGGACTTTGAACTTTGAACGGATTTAACAGGAGCCCCCCATGTACGACCACTTGGACGAACTCGAAGCCCAGAGCATATACATCTTCCGCGAGGCTTACCGGAAGTTCGAAAACCTGGCCATGCTCTACTCGATCGGCAAGGACTCAACCACCATGATCCACCTGGCCCGCAAGGCCTTCTTCGGAAAGATCCCCTTCCCGCTGGTGCACATCGACACCACCTACAAGTACCCGGAGATGATCGAGTACCGGGACAGGATGGCGCGGGAATGGCAGGCCGACCTGATCGTCGGCCGCAACGAGGAGGCGATCAAGGCGGGCATGAGCCCGGAGGCGGGACGCTTGGTCTGCTGCGGCAAGATGAAGACCGAGGGGCTTACCAAAATCATCGAGGAGCACGATTTCCAGGGCCTCTTTCTCGGTATCCGCCGGGACGAGGAAGGGAGCCGCGCCAAGGAGCGGGTCTTCTCGCCGCGCGACAAGAACTTCGAGTGGGCCTACAAGGACCAGCCCCCCGAGCTCTGGGACCAGTTCAACACGAACTTCGCGCCCGGCACCCACGTCCGGGTCCACCCGATCCTGCACTGGACCGAGCTGAACATCTGGGAATACATCCAGCGCGAGAAGTTCGAGATCTGCCCCCTCTACTTCGCCAAGGACGGCAAAAGGTTCCGCTCCCTCGGCTGCATGCCGTGCACCAAGCCGATCGACTCCAACGCCGTCACGGTCGAGGAGATCATCGAGGAGCTAAAGGTCATCAACACGCCGGAGCGTGCCGGCCGGGCCCAGGACCAGGAGAACGCCTACGCGATGCAGAAGCTGCGCGCCAAGGGGTATATGTAAACCGTTCTACGTTCTACGTTCTACGTTCATAGATTCTAGATTCAAGGTTTCAACATAGAACGTCGAACGTAGAACCGCCTTTAAGGAGACAGCATGAATCAGGATGAAACCCTAAAAATAGTCATCGTCGGTCACGTGGACCACGGCAAATCGACCCTGATCGGTCGCCTCTTTTACGACACGGGGAGCATCCCCGAGGCCCGTTACCAGGAGATCGCCGCCACCTGCCGGGCCCAGGGACGCGAGTTCGAGTACGCCTACCTCATGGACGCACTCGAGGAGGAACGCGACCAGAACATCACCATCGACACCGCCTCGACCTTCTTCAAGACGGCGCAGCGCCCCTACGTCATCATCGACGCCCCGGGGCACAAGCAGTTCCTGAAGAACATGATCACCGGCGCATCCTCGGCTGACGCGGCGATCCTGCTGGTGGACGGCGTCGAGGGGGTGCGCGAGCAGACCAAGCGCCACGCCTACGTGCTGTCGCTTCTGGGCATCCGCCAGGTGGTCGTGACCATCAACAAACTGGATATGGTCGGCTACGACCAGAAGGTGTTCCGCCAGGTGGAAAACGACATCCGCGCTTTCCTGCACTCGGTGGATATCATCCCCTCCTACGTGATCCCGATCTCCGCCCGCGACGGCGAGAACATGGCGAATCGGCTGGGCGGCACCCCCTGGTACAACGGCCCCACGGTGCTTGAGGCGCTCGACACCTTCCGGAACGTGCGCGCCGACGCCAACCTGCCGCTCCGGCTCCCGGTGCAGGACGTCTACAAGTGGGACGGCAAGAGGATCTACGCAGGCCGAATCGAGACCGGCGCGGCGCAAAAGGGGGACGAGGTGATCTTCCTCCCCTCCGGCAAGATCACCCGGATCAAGAGCATCGAGAAGTGGCAGGAACCCGATCTGACCACAGCAAGGGCGGGCGAGTGCATCGGGATCACCACCGAGGACGAGCTCTTCGTCGAGCGCGGCGAGGTGATCTCCCACCGGAGCAAGGCCCCGGTAAAGACCCGGGAGCTGCGGGCCAGCATCTTCTGGATGGCGGACCAACCCTTCAAGAACGGCAAGACCTACACCCTGAAGCTCGCCACCAGCGAGGTGCAGGCGACGGTGCTCGCCATCGAGGAGCGGCTCGACTCCTCCTCCCTGGAGGTGACCGAGAGGTACGCGGACGAGCTAATGTCGACCGAGGTGGGTAACGTGCTGCTGTCGCTGAGAGGTGAGATCGCAGCCGACCTTTTCAGCGAGAACATCCGGCTGGGTCGTTTCGTCGTCGAGGACGAAACCATCATCGGCGGCGGCGGGATCATCAGGAGCTTCGCGGACGACGCGGGGAACTCGGCTCAGAGGATCAACCTGAGCGACCAGTTCATCGAGGGTGACGAGGGGAACCTGGTCGATCTAACCGGCGAGCGCGGCAGCATCGAATTCGATGTCACCGTCACCTTTCTGGAATCGCTCGCCAACGGGAACCGGATCCTGTTCAAGCTGCGCGATCCCGGCCAGATCGAGCCGGTGGCGCTTTTGGCCTACGAGCACCATCTGAACTTCAGCTTCAGCCGGATCAAGGACCAGGTTAACCTGATACTCTACAAGGAAAAGGTGGCGCGGGTGATCGACCAACCCGAGGACGGAGGGCTTTAACCCCTGGTTGTCCGCCGATACCAATATCGGCGGACAACTTTTCTGGTTTCAAGATGGTGATTGACGATTCCGATGCGCTTAGGTAGGGTAATTCTTTTCCAGTTACGGGGGAGAATCTTATGTTCAAGCCAGGCGGATCGCTTTCGGTTGTCTTTGCAGCGCTCTTTCTTCTCTTTGTGACCGGTTCGGCCTTCGCGGGGAAATTGCCTTTCGCTGTTTTATTCTTCTATCTCGGCGCCAGCATCGCAGCATTCATTGCCTACCTCTTGGACAAATCGGCGGCGAGGAACAATCAATGGAGAACGGCTGAGAATACCTTGCAGATGCTGGGAGTCATAGGCGGCTGGCCCGGAGCTCTGGTCGCGCAAAAGCTGCTGCGCCACAAAACCCGGAAGCTTTCGTTTCAAGTTGTTTTCTGGCTTAGCGTCCTGCTGAACTGTAGTGGACTCGCCTGGTTGTTCTCGCCCACAGGATCAAACATTCTGCACTCCCTTCTCTGAAAGCCAGCTGATCAAGCTTAATTGTTCCGCTCACTGCACGATATTCACCTCGGTTCCCACCCTGATCCTGCGCGCCAGCGCCAGGCCGTCCGCGTTATCCATGACAAAGCACCCTCCCGTCACCCGCCGCCCTACCCGCTTCGGGTTGTTGTTGCCGTGTATCCGGTACAGCGCCCCCTTCCAGGTCTTGTGTGACAGCGCGATCTTGAAGGGTCCCATGTAGTTCAGCGGGTGTCCCGGCGGGACAGCCGTCGGTAGCTCGATCCCGCGCCCCCGGAATACCTGCCGGGAGTAAGGGGTCGGATACCACCACGGATTGAAGTAGATGCCGGTTACCTTGCCGACCCCACTCGGATAGGTTTTGAGGCCACGGACCACAGTGCCGACCGGATACTGCGCGACAATCTCCTGGTCGGCACCGTCCCTTCTTTGAAAGAGGGTCAGGAGATTGCGGCTGATGCTGATCTCCACGTAGTAGGAAACCACCGGGTTAGACTTGACGGCTTCAGTGGTTTTCAGTTCAACGGAGGGAGTTTCCAGGCAGAAAGTGGAGAAAGCTGGCAGGAGTGAAATACAGATTGCGATCAAGAGCTTGCTGAAACACATGGGAACCTTCCTAGCCACCAAACGGACCGTGGAGGTCGGCAATGACAATATGCCCTTTGTTGCCTCCCTTCATGATTCCATTCTACCATGCCTTGGTCCCGGCAATTTCCTCACTTTTGCAGAGTGATAACCGCAGAAATTCCCCCGTCATTTGCCTTGGGTCCGCTACCCGGGAAGCAATCCGAGACGCACGCCATGGGGCTCCAGGTCACGGCTCACATTTCGCCACGGATACGGCATTAGCCCTCTTCGACGACGGCTGCCGGATCGTGAATCTCGTCCCTGAGCGACAAAAAAGCGCCGCGACAGTTCATTATCGCGGCGCTTGGCCGTCACTACCATCGCACCGGATTCAGGAGCGCCCCGCCATGACGCGGGGGGGCTGGCACCCTACGCCGGTTTCGGCTTCGGAATGAAGATCTGCTCGGGATCCAGCACCTCGTGGATGAAGCGCAACTCCTCCCTGGTGGGCGGCAGTGTCTCGCCTGAGACCCGCCTCAGGTCAAGCTCGAACTGGCACATGTCGGCGATCGATTCGGGGCTCTGCCCGGGATGGCAGGTATCGAGGTAGATCCGGCCGCTCTCGGAATCGAAGCGGAACACGCCCAGCGTGCTGATGATGGCCGACGGGCCGCCGCGATAGGCCGCGCCGTACAGCTCGCGCCGGTGCACCCACTCTCCTCCCGGCCACTTCTTCACCCGCCACCCGGGACTCGTGATATAGCTCACGTTCTTGGTGAAGCGACGCTTCTCGTGGACCATGATGAAAACGGTCCGCTTGGCGAAGGAGTTGATGTCCGGGTTGCCGCCGCTTCCGGTGAGCCTGAGCTCCGGCTCCAGGTAGTCGCCGATGACGGTGGTATTCACGTTACCGAACTCGTCCAGTTCGGCGCCTCCCAGAAATCCCAGATCTACGTAGCCGCGCTGGGCGATGCTGAACGCGTCGTAGAGGCCTGAGGAGCGCGAGGCGCCCATCTCGCATCGCGCGTCCCCCACCGAGGTCGGTATTTCGGGCGGGCGTCCATCCAGGGTCCCCGCCTCGAAGATCAGCTTCAGGTTCGGGGCGTGGGTCTTCTGGGCCAGCATGATGGCGACCATCGGAAGTCCAGTGCCGGCAAAGACGATTTCGTTATCCTGCACCTCGCGGGAAGCGGCGCAGCAGAGCAGGTCGGCGAGGCCATATTCCCCGGGGTTTGCGTAGTCCTTTTCCATGGTCATTGCCCCCTCTTCACGCCGGTTGAGTAGTTGAGCGCGCTGTTGGCCTTAAGCCCCAGCATGCGCGGCCAGCCCAGCTTTTCCAGGTAGCTCATGTGATCCTGGCCGAAGATCCACTCGCGTGCGAAGTCGTCAAAACCCTGCTGGGTGCGAGTTTGGGCGTAGAAATCCTTGAGGAACGCGCCGTCCACGTCGTAGCGCCCGAACATCCCGGTCGGGTGCGCCCCGAGCGGGCACTCCAGGATGTAATCCACCTCGAAGCTGGCGATGGTGTTCCGGTCCGCCTCGCGCCGCAGGTACTCCTCGGGGACTATCTCCTCGGCCATGACGATGGTGATGTCCGCGGCCCGCGCCACTTCCGGGTCCGAGTAGTACTGACCGGCTACCCGGACCGTCCCCTCCTCCCCGACCTGCTGGGCGCAGATTATGGCCACGTCCACCTTGGCCGGCGGCAGCAGCATCTGCGAGCCGGCGCCGAAGAAGGGGTCCTCGGTGAACTGGTATTTGTGGCTGGCGATCCTTTTACCGTCCCTGAGCCCCGCCCTCCCGAGCATGTCGTATTCCGGGTTGTGCAGGTCGGTGCCAAGCGAGGTCTGGGAGACGGCGTAGGCGGCGCCCGAGGCAGCGGCGGCAAAGCGGAACATCATCTCCGCGTGGCTGTAGTCCTCGACGATGATCTCCTTGCCGGCGACCTTCCTGGACAGGTTGGCGCCGTATTTCCCGTACAGCTCGTGACCTACCCAGCTGGACTCCCAGATATCGACGCAGCCGGCGCCCACCAGGAACTCGGTGTGGGAGCCGCCGTTTACCTCGATCAAGTGCAGCCCCCTGCGGCGCTGGCGGATCAGCTCGTAGACCACGGCCATCGGCCTGCGCCAGATGGTGAACCCGGAAAAGGTGAGGCTGGAGCCGTCCTTGACGATCTCGGCCGCCTGCTGCAGATTGATCCGCTTGCTGTTACTCATCTGTCCCTCCAATTTGATAAAGAGAAAACTTCCGCACGGGAAATAGCAGGTCCGACAAGAGCGAGATCAGGCGAAGTTCCGCAGCACCTCCCGGGCGATGATCACCCTTTGGATCTCATTGGTCCCCTCGTAGATGGAGGTGATGCGAGCGTCCCGGGCGTAACGCTCCACCGGGAAGTCGGAGATGTAACCGTAGCCGCCCAGCATCTGGAGCGCGCTGTAGCAGGCCCTGTTGGCCGCCTCGGTAGCGAACAGTTTCGCCATGGAGGCCTCCTTGGCGAAGCTCTTGCCGCTCTCCTTCCGGCAGGCCGCGTTCAAAAGCAGCAGTCTTGCCGCCTCCAGCTCGGTGTAGGCGTCCGCTATTTCCCACTGCAGCGCCTGGAAGCCGGTGATCTTCTGGCCGAACTGGACCCTTTGCGAGGCGTAGGCGGTGGCGTAGTCCATGGCGGCGAGCCCCACGCCCAGGCCGAGGGAACCGATGCCGATCCGGCCGCCGGCAAGTTCGCCCACCGCGATCCGGAAGCCGTCGTTGAGCTTCCCCATCAGGGCGTTTTCCGGGATACGGCATTCCTGGAAAACCAGCTCGTTGGTGGCCGAGGCGTGCTGCCCCATCTTGTGCTCCTCCTTGCCGACTACCAGTCCGGGAGCGTCCGCCTCCACCAGGAAGCAGCTGATCCCCTTCCCCTTGGGAGCCAGCGGGTCGGTGACGGCCCAGACCACGAAGACCCCGGCATAGGGCGCGCTGGTGATGAAGATCTTGGAGCCGTTCAGGATCCACTGGTCGCCGTCCAGCACCGCCTGGGTCGTCATCGCCGAGGGGTCGGAACCGGCGCCTGTCTCGGTGAGCGCGAAGCTCCCCGCGGCGAACTGGCCCGAACATATCTTCGGTATATAGCTCCGCTTCTGCTCCTCGGAGCCGACCGCCTGGATCACCTCGCAGACCATGTTGTTCACCGAGACGGTCACAGCGGTCGAGGCGCAGGCCCGGGCGATCTCGGTCATCGCCACGCTGAAGGCGACCACGCCCGCCTCCGCGCCGCCGTAGGCATCGGACACGTTCAGCCCCATGAAGCCGAGTTCGGCCAGTTTCTTCAGGTTGGCCAGGAAGGCGGGCCGGTCCCCTTCCTGGTCGAGCCTGGCCGCCAGGGGCGCCAGATGTGCGGTGGCGAATTCCCGGGCGGTATCCTGAATCAGCTTCTGTTCTCCCGTCAAATCCAGATCCATGCTGCCTCCTTAAAGGCGGTTCAGAGTTCAGAGTTTTGAGTTTTGAGTTTTAACTTCGAACTTCTAACTCTGAACTCTGAACCAGATTTTTGCCTTTTCCCCAGGCACAGGCCTTGATGTGAATGCCGCAGATCCCCAACCCCAGCCGAGCCCGCCTTACTCCTGGCTCATCGGGAGAGCCTTGCCGTTAGGGCCGGCACCAGCTGCATGACATCGGCCACTATCAGCACGTCGGCCACCTCCCCGATCGGCGCGTCCTTGTCCTTGTTGATGGCGACGATGAAGCCGGACTTCTTCATGCCGGCCAGGTGCTGGATGGCCCCGCTGATCCCGCAGGCGATGTAGAGCTTGGGGCTCACCGTCTGCCCGGTGGTGCCAACCTGATGCCCGTGATCGATCCAGCCGCCGTCGACCACCGGACGGCTGGCGCCCAGCTCGCCGCCCAGCGCCTTGGCGAGCGCGGCTATGACAGGAACATTGTCCATCTTGCCGATGCCGCGACCGGCGCTGACGATCACCTCCGCCTTGGCTAGGTCGACCCCCTTTTCCTCCGCAGCCTCATAGCCTATGAAGGTCACCCCTGGGGTCCCCTCCGCGTCAACCTGTAGCGGCTGCGGAGAGCCTCCCGGCGTCAGCCCCGGGAAGGCGCCGGCCTGAATGGTCAGCACGCAGGTGGCACCCTGGGGCCTCACCGTGCGCCGCATCTTGGCGTTGCAGCAGGGAAGCTCGAAGCCCCCCTCGACGACGGCGACGATCTCGGAGATCTGCGCCGCCTTCAGCGCCACGGCAACCCGGGGAGCCAGGTCCCAACCGTAGGAGGAGTGCAGGAAGACGACGTAATCGGGATTTTCCCGGGCAACCGCGGCCAGAACCAGCTTTTTATGGAGGTCCGGGTTGTACTCGCCGTACTTCGCGACGTCAGCCAGATATACCTTGCCGCCGCAAAGCGGGAGTTCCCCCTCCCGCCCCACCAGCAGCATGGCGGTTTCTGCTCCCAGCTGGGCGGCGAAACCGAACAGCTCGTAACTCGATTCGAGAAGCTTTCCATCCCTGTATTCGCCAACGAGCAGTACTTTCATGTGATCCTCCTAGCGCAGTACCGTGGTTTTTTCCTTGAGTATACCGAGCAGCTTCTCCACCTGATCCCCGACATCCCCTTCCAGCACGATACCGCTCCCCTTCTTGGCGCGTGGATAGAAGCTCGCCGTGACGGCCCGCGCTTCCTCGTGCAGCAGCTCGGCCACCGGGAGGACCAGGATCTCCTTCTTCTTCGCCTTCATGATGTTGGGAAGCGTCGGGTAGCGCGGCACGTTCAAGCCGAGCTGGCAGGTGACCAGCGCCGGCGTCCGCAGCTGCACGATCCCCTTGGTCCCCCCCTCCAGCTCGCGCTTGACGGTCACCACCCCATCGGCATACTCGAAAGCCACCACCGTGGTCGCGCAGGCATAGTTGATTATTTCGGCGACGGCTACACCCACCTGCGCGGAGCCGCGGTCCTGGGACTGCAGCCCGGTAAAGATCAGGTCGAACTTTTCTCGTCCGGCGAACTCCGCGATGATGGAGGCTATCTGCCAGGGGTCCTTCAGATGCACCGAAGGGTCCTGGACCTGCACACCGCGGTCGCACCCCATGGCAAGCGCCTTCTTCATCGCCTCGACCACACGGTCCGGGCCGATGGAGAGGACCGTCAGCTCCGGCTCCCCCCCCAGCTGCTCCTTGAGGCGAACCGCCTGCTCCACGGCGTATTCGTCGTATTCGTTCATCCGAAAGGCGAGGTCGGTTTCCGAGAACCAGACCCCCGCGCTGTCCGGTTTGAACCTCGACTCCATGTCGGGTACCTGCTTGATACAAACCAGAATTTTCATGATTACCCCCTGAATCTCATCATCTGAACAACTTTACGACCTGACGACCTAGCTCCATCAGGCGAGCAGCAGCTTGGAGATCACCACCCGTTGCACCTCGTTGGTCCCCTCGTATATCTCGGTGATCTTGGCGTCCCGGAACATCCGTTCCACCTCGTAGTCGCAGATGAAGCCGTAGCCGCCATGGATCTGGATCGCCTCCTTGGTGACAAACGTGGCGGCCTCCGAGGCGAGCATCTTGCAGAGGGCCGATTCCATGGTGTAGCTCTTCTTGGCGTCCTTCAGGCAGGCCGCCTTGTAGGTCATCAGCTTGGCGGTCTCGATCTTGGCGTACATGTCGGCGAGCTTGAACTGGATCGCCTGCAGGTCGCAGATGGGGGCACCGAACTGCTTGCGCTCCTTGGAGTAGGCCAGAGCCAGCTCGAAGGCGCCCTCGGCGATGCCGAGCGCCTGGGAGGCGATGCCGATGCGGCCGCCGTTCAGGGTATCCATCGCTATCTTGAAACCCTGTCCCTCGACCCCCAGCAGGTTTTCAGCGGGGATGCGCACGTTGTCCAGGGCGAAGGCGGTGGTGTAGCTGCCGCGGATGCCGAGCTTCTTCTCGTTCTTGAGGATCACCACGCCGGTGGATTTAAGGTCGATGATGAATGCGGAAACCCCCTTGTGCTTGAGGCTCTTGTCCGAGGTGGCGAAGACCACGCCGGTCCCCAGGTAGCCGCCGTTGGTGATGAAGATCTTGGAGCCGTTTATCACGTACTCGTCACCATCCCTCCGAAACGAGGTGGTTATGGCGCCGCAGTCGCTGCCGGCATCCGGCTCCGTCAACAGGAAACAGCCGATGATCTTGCCGCTGTTCAGCGCCGGGAGCCATTTGCGCTTCTGCGCCTCGGTTCCGAAGCTGTAGATCGGGCCGCTGGCCAGGGAGGTGTGGGCCGAAATCAGTACGCCGCTGGAGCCGCACGCCTTGGAAACCTCCTCTACCACAATGGCGTAGGAGAGCATGTCCATCCCCGCGCCGCCGTACTCCTCGGGGAGGTAGCTCCCGAGCAGGCCCATCTCTCCCATCTTCGCCACCAGCGCGTCCGGGATCATGTGCTCCTCGTCGGTCTGCATGGCGAGCGGCTTGATCTCCTTCACCACGAAATCCCGCACGCTGTCCTGTAACACCTTGTGGTCCTGGCTCAATTCGAAATTCATAGCTCCCCCTCATCGGTTTGGTAAAGACGCCTTGTCCGCGTCTTGCCATTAGCGCAGCATCAGACCGGGCGCCGGGATAGGCGCCCTTTCCCCTTGGCCCCACCAGGCGGCTCAAGCGCCGGTGAAAACCGCCTTGCGTTTCTCCACGAAGGCCGCCATCCCTTCGCGCTGGTCCCCGGTAGCGAAGAGCACGCCGAAGAGCGAGGCCTCGTAGCGGAAACCGTCTTCCTTGCCCATGTTGAGCCCGTTGGCGATGGCGTCCTTGGCGTAGCCGACGCCGAGCTGCCCCGCCCTGGCTATCGCCCCCGCCGTCTCCAGTGCCTTGGGCAGCAGTTCCCCGGCGGAGAACAGCTCGTTCACCACTCCCCAGGCAACCGCTTTCTCAGCCGTGATCGTCTTTCCGGAAAAGATCATCTCGTTCGCCCTGTTGGGTCCGATCAGGCGCGCGAGGTTCTGGGTGCCACCAAAGCCGGGCATGATCCCGAGGGTCACCTCGGGGAAGCCGAGCTTCGCCTTGTCGCTGGCGTAGATGAAGTCGCAGGCGAGCGCCAGTTCCAGCCCGCCCCCGAGGGCAAAGCCGTTCACCGCGGCGATCACCGGCTTTTTCATCTTCTCGATCGCCAGCATGACCCTCTGCCCCTTCAGCGCGAACTGGTGCCCCTCGAAGGCGCTCATGGCCGCCATCTCCTTGATGTCGGCTCCCGCCACGAACGCCTTTTCCCCGGCCCCGGTGACGACAACCACCTTCACGGCGGCGTCCAGCTCCAGCTGGTAGAAGGCGCACTCGAGCTCGCCCAGGAGTGCGCTGTCCAGGGCGTTCAGGCTCTGGGGGCGGTTCACGGTGAGCTTCGCTACCCCATCCGTTATTTCCAGCAAAAGGCTCTTGAATTCCATTGCGGTCATCCCCCTAGTAGTTATAGAAGCCGCGGCCGGATTTGCGGCCCAGGTATCCAGCGTTCACCATCTTCACGAGGAGCGGGCAGGGCCGGTATTTTGAGTCCTTGAACCCGTCGTAGAGCACGTTGGCGATGGCGAGCACCGTGTCGAGCCCGATGAAATCGGCCAGTGCCAGCGGACCCATCGGCTGGTTGGTGCCGAGCTTCATGCCGCGGTCGATGTCCTCGGCGCTCGCCACCCCCTCGTAAAGGGCGAAGATCGCCTCGTTGATCATCGGGATCAGCACGCGGTTCACTATGAAACCTGGATAGTCCTGGGAAACGGCCATCTCCTTCCCCAGCCGCTCCAGCAGCATTTTTGTGGTGGCGAAGGTCTCCTCGCTGGTCGCGTGTCCCCGGATCACCTCCACCAGGCTCATGACCGGAACCGGGTTCATGAAGTGCATGCCGATCACCCGGTCTGCCCTCTTGGTTACCGACGCGATCTTCGTGATCGGCAGGGACGAGGTGTTCGACGCGAGTATTGCGGAGGGCTGCACCAGCTCATCCAGCTTTCTGAATATTTCCAGTTTGAGCGCTTCCTGCTCGGTGACCGCCTCCACGCAGAAGTCGCTTGCGGCCAGCCCCGCCATGTCGCGGGTGGTGACGATGCGACCCATCGCCTCCTCGATCTGGTGCTCCGTTATGGCGCCCTTCTTCGCCTGCCGCTCCAGGTTCTGCCTGATCACGGCAAGCGCCTTATCCAGCTGGGGTGCCGAGATGTCGAACAGCACCACGTGATACCCGCTCAAGGCGAAGACATGGGCGATCCCACTCCCCATCTGTCCCGCGCCGAGCACTCCAATTTCGTTGATCATGCATTCCCTCCGTTTTGCCGCACCGTTAATAAACCTGCTCAGATCCTCTCGAAGATCGCCGCCACCGCCTCTCCGCCGCCGATGCAGAGGGTGGCGAGTCCGTAGCGGGCCTGCCGTACCCGCAGTTCCCGGACGATGGTGGCGGCGAGCCTGCCGCCGCTGGCGCCAATCGGATGCCCCAGGGCGCAGGCGCCACCGTGCACGTTCACCTTTTCCAGCGGGATATGAAGCTTCTTGATCGCCAGCAGCGCCACCGAGGCGAAGGCCTCGTTGATTTCGAAGAGATCGATATCCCCAATGGCGACGCCGGCCTTCTGGCAGACCCGCTCGATCGCGGCCACGGGCGCCTCGGGGAAATAATCGGGGTGCAGGCTCGAGGTGGCG
>Ga0209125_1002085_pt1 | contig 16379 bp, 17 predicted proteins | sample BarGraIncub1131A_FD_184503 | JGI IMG/M metagenome (GOLD analysis project Ga0209125, IMG submission 184503) | Arctic peat soil microbial communities from Barrow, Alaska - Barrow Graham LP Incubations 11-31A (SPAdes) (version 2) | ecosystem: Environmental > Terrestrial > Soil > Wetlands > Peat...
AACCGATATCATAAAATCCCAAACAATTCTATTATCACACATCATTGCATAAAGGTTAACCTGTTTAGCAACATCCGCTGGGGCATTGGCAAGAAAATCAACGAGAGTGTCGTTCTCAAGGATCCTTATGCGGCGCAAACACGTGTTTGTCATATCTCTGACTGATCGCTCAGTCGGGAACTGAAATAGATTCTCCAGCAGTACGCGTTCGTGAATTGACTTGTCATCCAACCCCTCCAAAGAAAGACGCGCAACAGTCCGAATCTCATAAAAAAGAAACTGCTCCCGAGTAAGTGCTGCACTATAAATATCCCGATGACTCACGTAACTCCTCCAAATAATTTTTGATCAAGAATCAGTAGCCTGTTACGCATTGTGTGTGGCATTCTGCACTCCAGAATACGGCAGGTGATGTCCCTTCAAACGGACATCCAGCTGATAAATGATTTATTATTTATATTATTCACCTGTAGCCGCAATGACGGCTTTCTCATTTGAGAACTCAATAACATCCCCGACCGAACAGTCAAAAAGTTTACAAAGCTTATCGAGCGTATCATAGTCAATCCGTTGCGTCCGATCATGGTACAAATTTGCGATCGTCGTCCTTGCAAGGCCCGTCTTTTCAAAGACGTCTTGCATATTGTAGCGATGCGTTCCCATTAAAATAGAAAGCTTGCTTTTTATTGGCATAGGCGAATCCTGACCTTTCTTAATGATATGAAAGGAAGATTAAATTTGTATTTATCATAGCAGATTGGAGGGGGAGATGACAGAGCGAATACGATGTATTTTGTGGTGCAATTTAGTTAAAATAGGCTATTTTGTTTTAATAAAATAATCAGTATTTACCATTGCTTTTACCTTTATATTTAAATATTAGATTTCAAATTCCTTGACAAATTTTTAGAAAGTGCTTCTTTGTGACCGCCGGAATTCTTCTCTGCCACATCAATGTACTCACCTATCTCTTCTGCTGCCTGAAAATGCTATACTTTCCTATTTTCATTAGCTTTTTATAATCGTCTTTATCAACAAATGGAAAAAATTCTTTTACATCAGAATCAGGTTCCATTGCAACATCTCCAGGCATATATCCATTTGCCGTTTTCCAAAATATACTGTCAGAAAATGTTATTGCCCAGTACCAGTTAGTATCAAAACATTCAATACCAACGTTCTCAACAAAAAGCATTATACGAGTTAACTCAATCGGCAAGTTTTTCTCGAGCCAAGGATCCTTCAATGATTTGCCATAAAGTACATATTTTTTCTCTATTGGAAGTGATTTGTCAGCTTTATAATAAATTTTACCAGAATTGACAACAACATCATTCTTGTCATCAATATCGTATAAACAAGTCCATGGCTCAAGAATATAAATGAAATCCCCTTTGCTGATAGTTGGCCGAAAATCTTGTATATTTAGCGTTTCACTTCCTAGTTTCGTTATAACCGGAGATTTTCCGAAAAACTGGAAAGATAAATGTTCCCCGGGCGCTGCACTACTGGATCGTCTATTTAATTCCCACTGCGCCTTTCTATTTATGTGTCTGAGAATACTTGTCTGCTTGCCATCAAGAATATCAATAACTTCTTCTGCCGTTAGTCCAAACCCCTTTCCCATAGGTTTCTGTTTCTTTTCGATCATATAATCTCCTTCAGATTATGCTGAGACAAAATAATATTAGCTCACGCCAACTGTATGTATGAAAATACTACTTGTTTTGAAAATCAATAATAGTTATCATATCAAAAACAAATTTGAATTCATGTAGTCACCGATACTTTGTATAATGCAGGTGTCCTCCAAAATTAATGTCGCTCTGCTCATTGATTTTTTTCTGTAGATTCAAGAGAGATCCCGCAAATAGTATAGAAAATGGTTAAAAAATCAAACCATAATATGAAGATTTATTCAAATAAATATATATTAACCCTGGTGATTCACCTAGAGAAGCTTTCTCCTCTAGGTGAATTTTTGCACCTCGCACTCCCATGTATGGTGGGAGTCCAGGGAGTTGCCATTCTTAATCGAGTAAAACACTCGGTTGTTTTTTTGCAGTATTTTTTATTTTACCCGTTATGCCACTACAAATCTCAAAATTATTATTCCTCCATTCTATATTATCATGTGTATTCTGCTTTGCCACCAATAATCCATCATAATATCTGTTACCGTGATATATTAGACCAAATGTCTTTGCTTTTGATTTTGGCTTTCTATATATCCCAACTAATTGTGGTGGGCCACCAACTGTAATATCTTTAATTGAACCCAAAGTGTATGTAAAGCAGTGATAAATATTTCTTGATGTGCCATGATTTATTGACCGCGCAAATTGCTTCTCATAGTTGCTTTTAAAATTTTTTTCACCAGAACCCATCACATGTAACCATCCGGATTTACTTGGCATATCTATTTTAAAACTATTAAAATTTCCTTTTTCTGTTGGAGCGCCTTTATCACTTATTTTCCATTCAATCACATGACAATAAAATTGTGGATACAAAGGATTTGAAGATCCGATTATATCTCTATTGATGTAAATAATCTGAAAATCATTATTCACAATACCTTTTATCTTCGGATATTTATGAAACTCATTAAAGAGTTTCTTTTTAAATTTATCATATCTGATAAGCGCATTATCTTTTGGGTTGAACAATAAACCAACATCTATGCAGTCAAAAATCGAACCCAAAAGTAAAGAAGGAAATAGAACATCACCACAATAGCCCACAATATCAGGGTATTCCAATGAATGGTATATTTTCCTACATCCATCATATTTTCGACCCAGACTTGACCAGGATACTCGACTGTCACTTGCAATGTATGCAGAAGTAAGACCATGAGTATCAATACCAACCCAAGACACAATAAGCGTCATTTTTAATACTCTCCTATATGATTGCAAAAACTAAAATATTAACCGATGATACGAAAAAACAGACTCTCAGTTAATGTTTGTCGTACTCTTCCAAAGTATCCATTTTATCTGCTTCTGTCTCAATTCTATGGTCTTCTGATTTGACAAAACTACGTTTAGTTCTTGTATATTGATCTAGTACTAAATCATATGAAACATCAGCCAAAGAGAATTCAATACCATCACTTTTATGATCAATGGCTAAACTTAGTGAGCATTCAAACTCCGGTTCATGCTCTTCTTCAACTTTTTCTTGTGATAAAAACAAATACTCTTTTTCTTCAGAATCCCAAGGTGCATTGTCGTAATCGGAATAATAGCAGACGGCACTAATTGAAGCTTTACAAAATAAAGTCAAAACAATCAGGTCCTTGCTGATATTATCAATAGATTTCATCTTGAAATCCATAATGGAAGCAAAGCTAATTATTGTTGCCTCATAATCAAAACCTTCACAATACCCTTTCCGATCGGAGTCCATGCCAACTATCTCAATATCATCAGATTCGATTTTTGATTCAATGTATTGATATATGTTGCGTTTTGTTGCGCTATTTTGGATATACCGCAGTATCGTATCGTACATTTCATCCTGTTTGTTTATCATATCTAAAAGCTCTTTAATTGATGATAAATTATTGAATCCGCTTGCATTATCTAGTGCTCTTTGAAACCCTTTATCTCCACTAATTACCCATACAGGATTTGTATCTGAAAACTCTCTTTTAAGTTTAGATATGATAAATGCATCTGGAAATTCATACTTCTTTCCTTCATTTTTCTCAAATGGAGCATTGCCCTCAAAATAGTCATTAATGATGACATCAATATCTATACCGGCGTTATTAAGATAGATTGCACTCGAATCGTCAAGAAATCCGCGAAAATTCTTAAGTGCAGTTTCTTCGACCTCCTGCTGGCATGGTAATCTAAATATAGGTGAAAGTGAGGTGTCCTTAACAATAGTCGATGAAATATGTTTTGATATTTCCGTTCTTGCTTTTTTAATCTGATTTATGGCCTCTGAAATTGCTGATTTTAGATGCCTTTCAGTTTCTCTCACAACAATGTGACTTACATATAATTTCACCTTGTGTTGATCGACTAAGTTTTTTAATAAGAATAATGTTCCTCTTTCATCTACATCAAATTTACAACTTATAAATATGTTTGTGTCTAAAAACACTGACAGCGGATAATTTAGCATCGGTTCCCCCCCTTTTTATCAATTGCTCTCAAAAATAGTGACATATACTGAACACATGCTTGCTAATTTATGATATTGGACTTCATCACAAAGAGATATTCTCACTTATTATTATCCGAAAGAATGTTGAGATTCTAAATGTTTAAGCACCCCAGGCATTTGTCGTTTGGAATTTTTGATTGCTGTCATTCATTTTTTCCTCTCTTACGTTTATTGAGTAATTGTTCCACTCTTAATATAGAACCTAATGTTACGTTCTTGGCAAAATGCAATGACCAGTTTGGCCTGCTCATTATAGAACGATTTATGATCGGAATACGAACTGATTTCCTTGCTGTAATTCGTACGACCAAAAATGATTCTATCTGTAAAGGAAATCGTCTCAAGTATTTTAACCAAGTCCTGGTCTATTAAGTTTGGCGTAGGGTATGGCTCCACACTTACCCATGTTTTACATCCTTTATCGTGAAGAGTTTTCAACGCCACTAACCGGTCTTTATAAGAAGCGGCTCCCGGTTCAATGCGTTCACGATATGCTTCATCCAATGAAACGAGTGTGATGCCGTATTCATTATCCAGAGAAAACGTTGCCAATGTCGAGGGCAATAATCCCTTCGTAAGTACAGTACATCTTATTCCTGCATCGTTGAGTTTCTGAATAGCTGCAAGACTCATTTCTTCAATTTCCGGATATCCACACATAAAAGGATCGGTGGTAAAGCAAAGTTGCACGGATTGAATTTTTGATTTAAGTCGGGGTATTTCTTTATCAAGAATTTCTAATGTGTTACCAACCAAACAAGGTTGAATCCATTCTGAATATGAAGCGACCTTACCAAATCGCTTCGCCATCATAAATGCATAGCAAGGGTATTTGCATCCGTGTGAACACCCTTGTACATGATTCATTGTGTAGTCTCCGTATTCTACACCGGTTTTGTAGAGCATGGATTTGCGAGTAAATATTTTCATTTTTTCACCTCAGAAAAATTAATAATGTCATCACCGGAGAGACCTCTATCAGTCTTACTGGAAACAAGAATTTTTTGAATGTGACCTTCACTCAGTAAGCATTTTAAAGCAGAACGTATATCTTTTTCAAGAAAAAACGTATCATCGATAATTGCCTCAACAATTTCTGTAAAAGAAATCTTAGTACCCTCAAATCTGGATAATAAGTAGTCCTTCACCTCTTGTGTTTTGAAATCATATAAGTCAAATAGAGTGACCGTATCATTCCTGTTTCCCAGATACTCAACTTTGCCATTATTAAGAGAAGCAAAGCAAGATTTCATAATAGCACAGCCATCAAGGTTGTCTGTTGCATGAAAAATATAATAATAAGTTCGTTCTTTATCATAAAATGATAGTTTATATGCAAAGACATGTTTTGCGATGCGTTTGAGTTGTTTCTTGAAAACTTCCACCAACTTTTTTTCTCTTTCGAAACCGCTTAGTAAAATGGCTTCCTTCCAATCTTCACATCCAAATAGAGCATTAAAATTTGCTGCTTGATCAGGCAAGGAAATAAAGCGATTAATGTAGTCAAACATGAAATTGATCAGTAACTCGTTTTTGGGGTATCTCATGATCTGCACAAGAACAGAATAGTCTAAACAATAACCAAAAGGATCTATAAAAAATAGTGACGGTGTTTGTGAATAAATTCTCCTACACTCTTCATTTTTTATCATGTCTTCAAATGTTATTTTCGAAATTCGGGATTTGCACATAAGATCATCACGAAAATTCATCACTTTTGCTAAATTCTCACAATTATCTTGATCACTTTCAGTTACATAAATTTTTAATGTTCTGATATCGCGATTAAGTCGCTTATATAAAATTTCACCTTTTTCTGCAATTAACAAAGATGAACCCCAAAAAGGAGATCCATCAATCCAATATGCTCCACACCCACCGTGGCAATCGAAGAAACTGATTGAATGGTATTTTCCAAGCTTTGTTGCCCAGATATCAAAATATTCAACAAGTACTTTATGCTTCATACGGGTCTGTTCTTCATATGGCCAAAAATAAAAATTATATCCATCAACTATGATTTTCTTAGGTTTTGCCATTTTTCCACCTCATGATCCGTTGTTTAGTCTTAATCTGTATAAAATCCATCTTTTGCTTGATAATTTTGATTAGATATGCCACTCAAATAGTTGTTCTTTTTAAAAGCCTTAGTGAGAACATGATATTTTAATTACCGTTTTATATTGAACTGATCAATCTTAGTCGGACAAGTGAAACCTTGAAAAATGGTAATTAGCTGTGAATAGACACGAAGGAGGATAGTCGAGTGTTGAATGAAGCCTTTGGTGGTTGTAAAAACACTTAATTGTTTTCAATAATTGACTATAGGGTGAATTATCTGGTCAGTAAAAATTTTTCGCAAAACTACTCAAATTTCATGGAGTAAAAGAAGGTTTGTGCGAACAATTGCCGGCCCCATTTTATTGCATTTTCAGCTGACATTTACAAATAACATTTTACTAACCTTGTTCAGGAACGTAGCTTCCTATGGCTACAATTGAGCCAACATCATCAATTGCAAATACGGAAAGTGGTATTGGATCAGAAGGTTCTCCAGGAAACCCCATTTTACTTGATCCTTTTATATCAAGTTTCCGATCAATGTAAACACCAAGAAAAGCTCCGTTTTTATCAAAAAAAGCAATAATTGGTGTCACGCCCTTAATATCATAACTATTTTCATTAATTACCCGTCCTGGTGTTGCATAAAAATAACTCGAGAATTTGTTAAAACTCACATCTTCAATTGCTAAGGTATCAGAGAATGTGGCTGAACTGTCGTATGAAAGATTAGCAATGACTTTGTTGCATTTGTCTGGATCGATTTTATCATCATATTCTGAGCCAACGATATATCCGATTTCTCCAGGCATAATGACACTCGGACCAACCTCAACGTTGTCGATGTGAATAATAAAATTTCCATTATCATCTTCAATATCGAGCGAACAATCAAATTTAGAAACCTCGACTGCTACCGTACCAGTGTTTTCGATTCTAGTTGCAGCATATATATAACCTTCATATTCTGGAAGATTATATATAACCGTTTCTAAAACTTCTACGTTAATATCAATAATTATCGATGAATTTACAATATCTTCTTCAGACGCTTGGTTCGCAGCAGGGATTTCCTGTGAGTTTGTAATTGTCGTGGGAGTTTGTACAAACGGGTTGGAGCATGAGGTAAGTAGCGTTATAATCAACGTCGTACCTATGAAAAGATTAAATATTTTTTTCAAATTAGCACCTCCAAAAAAAATTTTGAAAAGCAATTTATTTTTGTTGTAGACTAATATTATAGTTAAATTGTACCATTTCCGATATCTATATCTACTTCTTTACATTCAATTCATATTGATTTCACTTTTTCACACGCCAACTTCGAGAAATATATATTCATATACCTATCAATCTATTGGTATATCACAGTCTAATCAAAATCCCCCCCAACAAACTCGCCGTCTCCGGGCTGCAAGTCGTAAATATGACCTGATGCCTTTCCGCAAAGTTTTTAATCAATTCTGCAGCCTTTTCTTTGCGGTCGGGATCCAGATCCACAAGGCAATCGTCCAGTATCAGGAAGCCTTTGTTGTCACCCAGGATGTTATCCAGCAGGGCAAGACGCAGTGCCAAGGCTACTGAGTCGTAGGTTCCAGCGGAGAGCAGGTTGACTGGAATATCTACCTGTCGATCTTTTTCTAACTGCAGCGCAAAGTCATTATCTATATCCTTAACCTGGTAGGATCCGTTTGTCAGTAGAGCTAGGTTTTGCGAGAAGGATTGGATGACCGGCGTGAAAGAAGTCATATCCATTTGTTTGCGGGTTTCATCAAAAGCCGCCTTTATCTTAAGGAGCTTTTGTGCTCGGGTTATTTTCTTCTGGAACGAGACTTCTTCCTCGGCAAAGCCTTGGGATAGTTCCTCATAGGTCTGTTCGGGCAAGTTTCTTTCGGCATCGAGATAATTGTTTTTTAGTGTGTTTAGCAAAGTGTTTGTTGATTCATATGATTTCCGGATTTCTGATAGTTCTTGCCTGAATTCATCCGCTGAATTATATTCCTCGGGTAGCGGTGCGAGCGGCTTCAGTTGGGTCTCGTAATCTTTAAGTGACATTCGTATTTCGATGATTTTATCGAGAAGACCATCTACATTTACGTACTTTTCACACCATTTCTGAACTTTGTCACGCAAGGATTTTTGCTCGGAAAGCACGTCGATATTACTGCGGTTTATTTTCTTGATTTCAGCTTCTATTTCGGCCAATGACCGTACCTGGCTTAAATCACCAATGCCAGTGATTCTTTGCTCCAAGCTTTCCAATGTCTCGCCGTTAAGATGTTCATTGACTTTAACGATATAGGCTTCCAATATTCTTTTCTGTGCATCGAGTCTTTCCTTATTGAGTTTTGCTTCTTCAACAGATGCTGCTTTTAATGATGCAAGCAGTGCTTCAAGGTTTGCTTTGAATTCCATGTACTGTTTTCGTAGCTCACTAAAGTCCAGATCCCCTGATTTGAGCTCAATCTCAATCAGGTCCCTGCTTTCCAGCTTGATATAGCCATTCGCTTTGAATGATTCTCCGGCAGATATCTCCACGGATTCTTCCAGGTCTCTTGTTATCAGGAAGGTGGTTCCATCCGGAAGCCTATTAAGCTTTCCGATCATCACACCGGCTTTCATTTTGGCTTCTGTGGTCAACATTCCATGATAGTTTTTATCAAGAGCCTGAATGTCTTCCTTCGTGATATCTGTAGATTCGGCAATCTGCTTCTTAGTTTCTGTGATGTTCTTGTTTAAACCATTGATTTTTGTCAATTTATCTTCCAGATTATTTTTGGCAGATACCTGATTCGCAAGGATTTTCTCAGCATCAAGCTTCGTAATCGTTGTATCAATTGCAGCGATTTCTTTTGCCAATTGTCCTAGCCGCATATCGCACTGAGGCCATTCCTGATTAATTATCGAATAATCTTTGAGTTCGCTCGTTAATTGCTTTATCTGAGGTTCAAGCATCGCTCTTTTAACGACATCGCTCTCGATTGTTTCCATCGATCCTTTTCTGTCAGTTAAATCCTTCAGGGTTGCTTCTGTTGCCTGTGTATCCTTATAAATCTTTTCAATCAACGCTTCAGCCTGCAGGGATGCTTTCATTGCAAGACGAAGATTCTCTTTTGTATAGAAGCTTTCTACGATTTCACCATTGCCGACTTTGTATGGATTGCTGATGCCCTTGTTGTTCTCTGGATAGTTTTTTTCCAGATCCCAATGCTTAAGGAGACGGCTGATCTCATCGCTGATGCGCTGATTCAAGTCATCGAGTGAGACCCCGTCAAGCTCCATGACTACTTTCCTGAGCAGGGAACTGACTTCGCCTTTTGCTTCCTTGTTCTGGATTATTTTTTCAATGGCGGACTTAATATTCAATTGCTTGGAAAAAACAATGCTGCTGTACGTGCCCTCTCCGAAAACCAGGACATTCTTCAAATAGTCAGCGATGCTCTCCTCATTCTTGATTGTCTGTGAATCAGGCAGAATCATCTTGGAAAAAGGAGCTGTACCCCATTCCCTGGTTACCCGGTAGTCACCCGTATGATCCGATATGATGACCTCTCCATCAATACTGTCGCCTGCCTGTATGGGCATGAACCTGTCGCGGAACTCTATATCTTCGACTTTCTTATAGCCCAGTTTGCTTGATTTGAAGAGTACGGAATAGAGGCCTTCCACAAGGGTGCTCTTCCCTGCCTCATTGGGTCCGAGGATTACGTTAAGATTATCTTGAAAATCAATATCTTGATCCTTAATTCCGGCAAACCTTTTACAGCTGTACTTTTTGATGATCATTTTCTCACCTCCGCAATCAGTTCATAGGCCAGTTGAAGAGCCTCTTCATCATCTGAAAGGGCCAACAACAGCTGCTGAGGAAATGAGCCGTCCGAAAATTCTTTTTTTATCTTCTCATTCGTGATCTTTATTCCCAGATCGGAATCATCGATGACTAAATATCCGATGCTCTCTTCAATTGCTTTGTACACTTCCTGCCGATAAGTGAAAACATCTTCCTCGACTTTTCCGCGTATATGTATGCGGGCTACTGTTTTTGAAGGCTCGACTTTTAGAAGGTCCGTTCGAATTGTATCCAGATCTTCTCTTTGGCGGACCGTATAGTTCCGATCAACAAACTGGTAATTGCCAATAGTAACGGTCTCAGCATCCACTGCTTTGTTATCATCAATTGTGATAATCCATGCATTTCCACGATGCTTGCAGTCCAGTCCGTCCGGTTCCGGAGTCCCAGGATTAAATATCTTACACTGCGCAACAGATGCTTTAGGCGGGTAAGTGATATGTGTATGTCCCAAAAGCCACACATCCATCGGAATATCATTCAGTTCATCCAGTGTCATGTTGAAATAATTCGAATCCATATCCGGAGAAATACCAATAATTGCACCGTGAGCTATTCCAATATTCACAGGACCTTTACCAATATCCTGTTCCCTTATCCATCCCAGATTATTGGTATCAGAATGCTTGGAGTGGCAGGGAGCCGGATACACGACAGCATTAATATCAAAATCGGTCAGAGAATATGGCTGTTCATGGTTTATGAAAAGAATTTTATCGGAAGCCCTTTGATTGAAGCTTGTCCATAAATCCACCAGGTTATTATCATAGTCATGATTGCCGGGCATTACCAGAACGCATTGCCCTTGAAAAGATTCCAGCGCTGTAACAACACTTGCTATAGTCTTCTTATCAATTCCACTGATTCCGTTAAACAAATCGCCGGAAATGACAAAGAGATTGCAGCCATGCTGATCAGCCATCTTCACCATGTTTTTCAGACTGTCGAGTCTGGCTTGCTGTAAAGCACCTTTAATCGGTTCCGGATAGTTATTAAATTTCATACCTATATGCAAGTCGGCGGTGTGGAAAATCTTGAGTGGCATGTAAGGTCTCCTTTCAGTGCAAGATTGGAATTTTCGTTTTCAATTGATGCACTCAGTTATTTATGGACTCACCCATAATATTGTAAATCAATCATTCGATCATATGAATGATTATATTTAAAATCAAGCCTAATTCAGCCAATCTTCAAATTCTTCCTATCCCTTTTCGTATTGATCTAGGCAATTCTGGCAGAGAATCCCACCAGTACGTGTCGACTTTTCTCCCATTACAGATAACGATAGTATCCGACCGCATCGCTCGCATGTAAATTCACTAAGAAACGCAATTGCCTTCAGGTATTTTTCCTTGCGCGCAAGGTCTTCTTCTGTTATATGGTCCAATCTGGACAGGTCACTGTTATGCATCATATCGGCGATTTTGACGACAGATGCGAGTTTGTATCTTTTCACCTTTTCAAGATAGTTCTGGTATGCCACACCTTCGACTTTGGTGATGACTTCAATAGCCCGAATGCAGTCTGTTGGGATTTCGTGTTTCCTCAAATCAGCTATGGTTATCTCTGTGTCTTCTACGACATCGTGAAGGTATCCGACTATTCGGGCTTGCAGGAGAAAGGCATACGATGGCTGCTGCCAACTACTGATCAAATCACCGACTGTCCTGCTGACCATCTCTATATGCATGAAATAAGGCTTACCTGCTTTGTCGACCTGCCCGTCATGTGCAAATTGCGCCAGTAGACGGGCTTTGCTGAGGCTGTTGGTCAGATTCCGATTCAACGCTTCAACGTATTGATCACACATTCATTAATCCCTCCACATTGTACCGTCATAGATTTCCGAATGTTGATTGCAAAATAGAATTTCTATTTGAAAGCCATAGTAATAAGAATCCAAATTATCGTTATGACACCAATAACTATCACAATTCCGCAAAGTACATTAACCAATGGATCCACTTGATCTCTGTATTTTTGCTGACGCTGTTTCCATTTGCTCGCATGATATCCCCAATTGTCTTCGTCTCGAAATCGCTGAATTTCGTCATGTACCCAGAAGGATGCACCACAGTACATGCAAAAACCTTTTTCTAATGTATCATCCATCGGAATTTTCTTGTTGCAATTCGGGCATTTCACATTTAAAAGTGCCATGGTAGCTGCCTCCCAATAAAATTAACGAAAAAAATGCATACCTTATACTCTCCAGCGGTGCCCACAATTCTGACATATTGCTTCTGTATGTGTCCTTGAATTCACTTTAGTCTTACTGTTTGTAATCGCGGGAATTATCAAAATTAATCCAAATGTACAAAGTGCAAGCAGGATCCACAAGCACCAGCCTAAGCATCCCCTGTGCTTTGTCTTAACCTTTGTTGTTGTAACAGCTTGAGTAAGGATATTTTCTGATCCGCATGATGAACATTTCACGATTCCGCCCCCCTATAGAATATTGTTTCAATGTATTAATTTGATTGTATTTTGTAGATTATATATTAAGGCTTAATCTTTAACTGTACCAACATTGACGCAGTGTACAATGTTACCCGCGTTGTTCCTCATTTTCCTTATCTCACGTACTTATAAACGAGCTTTTTATGGCTTTTGTGATGATTTATCTTTATATTCTTTGACTAATTTGTAAAACGTATTTGGCTTCAAACCAAGTATGCCCATAGCCTTCTTTGCGGATATTAGGTCGTTTTTCCAGTCTGCATACACCGAATCCCATTGTCCAGGGTATTCTGTTGTAGGTCTTCCAACAGGTCTACCAGTCTTAATAGATATACGCTTACCATTAACTATGGGCATGATATCTATTCCCTGGCGTTGTCTGGATCTGGTATTATCTCACTCTCTTTGTTTGCCACATATGAGAGGATCTGAAGTACCAAATCAGCCACGAAACGGCTGTCTAGTGATTCTCCTGATTTTGTTGTGTCAAGTAACGGCATATCTAATACCTTGATGTCTGCCTTTAAGTCTTGTGTAATATGTTTCCACTGTTCCGTAATTTCTTGATAGTTTCTACCAAGGCGGTCTACGGAAGTTATTACTAGTGAATCCCCTTCGCTCAATCTGTTTTTGATAAGGTACTGGTAGCCAGTGCGATCAAAGTTCTTCCCGCTCTGTTTATCAATAATGATGTTGCTTACAGCAATCTGTGTTTGGCAAGTAGAAATTCCAGCACGGGGGTGCGGACAAAATCTACCAAAAACACAGCAATCCCCTCTGCCTTCAGCTGTTCAATCTGTCTGCCTTCATTCTGATCTCGACTCGAGATTCGCGCATATTCTAAAACAACATTTTTCATTCAGGCATCCCTCAGGTGGAATTATCAGTTGCAATATCTCACACACAAATGTGTTTGCAAACATCCGCAAATTATTACACATATTTATAAATACAATCATATGCTTTTGCAAACATAAAACAACACACTTTTAGAGTGTTTGTTTATGTATACTTTTATCAATTTCCACCAATTATATGGACTCTATCTGCCGATCAAGATTAGCTGCACCGTTTATGATCGACTGATACAAGCAGAAAGGGATGCAGAGATCCGGGAAGCCGCCGGGTACTGTGAAGCACAGTCAAATACTGTGCTATAATTATGCTTGATACATTCATTATAGGAGAACGAATATGCATTTCTTACATCTTACATTCATGGTCAGGGACGTGGAGAAATCCATACAATTTTATGAGGGCTTTGTCGGGCTGAAGATTCAGAAAAAATTCAGACACGGAGCGGGTGATGTTGTTTTTCTCGCCGATCAGGACGGAGCTACGCAGATTGAGCTCGTTTGTGTGCTCTCTCCCGTTAAAGTTGAGACAAAGGGTATGACCGTTTGCTTCGAGACCCCGGATCTGGACGGCGTCTATAAGAAGGCGCAGGAAAACAGTCTTAATCCTTCCGATATTCGAAATCCGGACCCTGAAACCCGCTATTTCTATGTCTACGATCCCGACGGAATTTCCATCGAGTTCAAACAGAAGGTTCGCTGAAATCATAGGCATTTGTATGAATTTCGCGGTAAAGACCGGAAAGATGTTACGGCATCTTCGTACAAATGGATTTGCACGCAGGGCAAGTCCATTGAGGCGGTACCGCAGTTTTTTGAATTCTGGCTTTTTTGTAAAAGAAGAAGGCGGATTTTTGTTTTTCAGAACAATTGGGATTCGTTTAAATGGTGTAAACTGGATATATGCTTATTTTATCCGTTGCGGGAAACTGACTCGTTTATCCGCGGAAGCAGCTGATTTCGGGAAAAGAAAGAAGAATATTTAAATGTTTGCTTCATTGAGTCCGACCGTGCTCACGTAGTACCCCTCCGCCCAGAAATGTCGGTTCCCGAATTTATACTTTAGTGCAGGTAACAACGGCTTATAGTCCTTGGAGCAAACCACCCGTTTGACGGGTGGTCATGATTTATCAATTTACACCAATTATATGGACCACACTATCTAACGAGGAGAATAAGATAAATGATTATAATTGATAGAGAAAAATGTATTGGCTGTGGATTATGTGTAAAGGATTGCGTTTCAAAAAACATTGAACTAGTGGACGGAAAGGCAATAGTTAAAAATGCAGCATGTATCAAGTGTGGACATTGCATTGCAGTTTGTCCACAAAAAACAGTTTTCATTGATGAGTATAGCATGGATGACGTGACTGAATATGACAGAAACTCCTTTGCAATAGAGCCTGAGCAGCTGCTTCATTTTATCCAGTTTAGAAGATCCGTTCGTCATTTCAATAAGCAGCCGATAGAAGACGAAAAACTATTACGTATTATAGAAGCAGGCCGCTTCACTGCAACTGCCGGCAATCGCCAAAACATTTCTTATATTGTAGTACGGGAAAGTATTCCGCAACTAAGACGATTAGCTTTAGAAAGACTTAGTGAAATTGAGCAAACTGCCATACTTCAATTACAAAGGGACCCGTCCCTTGTCTCCTACGAGAAAAAATGGACAAACATGTACAAATCAGATATGGAACAGTCAGGTAAGAATGATGAGCTTTTTTACAATGCATCCGCGTTGCTTTTGATTATAGCCGATTCCACTGTGGATGCGGCATTAGCTGCATCAAACATGGAACTGATGACAGTGGCTCAAGGCCTGGGAACCTTCTATTGTGGATTTTTCGTGAATTCATCACAGAGTAATTCTAAAATTAGTAATCTTCTGGGACTCACCGACTTACAGAAAATAAAGGCCTGCTTGGTGCTGGGATACTCAGACATAACCTACTTAAGAACGGTGCCGAGAAAAGCGGCTGAAATCTATTGGAAGTAATATTATATCAAATTATCAGTTTATTATGATGATAGTGACGGTAAATACAGGGCAATCGCTTACGAAAGGGCATCAGTAATTCCGAGGACTCTCATGGCAGAAGGAACACTCAATCCGCACAGTTTACGTTTTGATTTCATGCCACACTTGTAGGATGAGTGCGTCTTGAGCATCTGAAGTGCCAGTTTTCTGAGGATATTGAAAACTTCTGCCGCATTTTCGGCTCTAGCCCGACAATCATCTTCGGCAAATGCCATATCCAGCTTATCCGAGAACTAGGATAACTTGGATTATCCCAGAAGTTCTGTTATCCGAGGAGAAGTGCCACATAGCCATCTGTGCCTGCACTTTGCGTAGTTTCTTCTCGGATAACTCTACAAATACTTACCAGTGTTTTTGAACCCCTCCTAAAAATGGCAAACGGACATTCGTCTTTTTTTCCATAGGCTCATTGATTAGCTCCTCTGACAAGATATCCCTATCTCTCAAGTACTTATTAGCAAGCTCAGGTGTTACGCTTGCATATATAATAGTTGATGAAATTGACTCATGTCCAAGGAAGGCTTGAATTACAGGAAGCGAATTAGGGGCTGCTGAGTAAACGGCCTTTTTAAACTTGATCGAAATTAGTAAGCCACACAAGTTGGCATTTTGCCAGTAATCAGCCATCTGAAAATGGACAAAAGAAGATTCCGGAGTCGTTTCTGAAGGTTCATCACCAGAAAAGTCATGTGGATAGCGACTTCACTGGTGCCTTGCAGGCGTGTCATCACACGGCCCAGCCCATAAAAGCGCTTGCCTTCTCCAAATTTGCCTTCTACTACGTTTCTTTCTCCGGATTCCTGTCTTTCCATCCGCTTCTGCTGTGTGTACAACACGGGATCCTTCGGTGGCCGTCCCAGTTTGGGACCGTTCATGCGAATGTTATGTTTCTCACAGTACTGCAGATTGGTCCTGTTTCGGTAGATCT
>Ga0209125_1002087_pt1 | contig 16366 bp, 22 predicted proteins | sample BarGraIncub1131A_FD_184503 | JGI IMG/M metagenome (GOLD analysis project Ga0209125, IMG submission 184503) | Arctic peat soil microbial communities from Barrow, Alaska - Barrow Graham LP Incubations 11-31A (SPAdes) (version 2) | ecosystem: Environmental > Terrestrial > Soil > Wetlands > Peat...
ATTGCCATATTGCGACTGATATTAATTGTTTAATGTTTATGGGACTAAAGTGATTGAAAAGTAATAGTTGAAAAATTTACTTGCAAGGACAAAAGTCATTTCTATTTTAAAAAAGGATTGGTTCTTTTCTCCCAGCCAATTGTGGTATCATCACCATGTCCCGAATAGACTCTTACATCCTCTCCCAACGTTAGCAATTTCTCTTTGATGCCGGTTATCAGCTGGTTATGATTTCCACCTGGTAGGTCCGTTCTACCGACCGAACCGCTGAATAGGATATCTCCGACGATGAGAATTTTATCAGACTCTCCATAGTAAGCAACACTACCCGGTGAATGGCCGGGCACATGGATCACTTTTAAGATGGATTGGCCAAAATAGATCTCATCGCCCTCCGATACCAACTCAACAGCCGGTGAAGGGTTCTGCATGGTTATGCCGAAAAGCATCGCCTGCTGCCTGGCCTGATTAACATAAGGGACATCACCTGAATGAATTTTGCATTTCAAACCCCATTTCCCTTCTGCAAAATTATTTCCCATCAAGTGGTCGAAATGACCATGTGTATTTAAAACATGAGCGATCTTAAGCCCTTCTGTTTCGACAAACCGGCTCAGTTCCAGCTCTTCCGCCGGATAAAAACAGGCTGGATCGATCAGGACCGCTTCTTTGGTCTCATCCCAAAGCAGATATGCATTTACAGCCACCGGATTGAAAGTGAATCTCTTAATATTTATCATGAAATATTCAATATTTAATAATGAATGAGCTCTTCTGTTATCCAAATTCTGTCTCGGGTTCCTTCCACCTTTCCCCTTTCCCCTTTTCCCTTTCTCAATGCCACAATCGTCTTGCAGCTACACACAGGGCGGGATTTAACCGATAACTTCCTACGAAGTGCTGCTTTTCATCCCGAGTACTCGGGACTAATTTCCTGTCAACGAAGCACCAAAACCCGACTTGCGGGTAGCTTGCTATTAGGCGGCGTAATTTCCTGTCTTCTTAATTTTGTTTAGTTCAGTTTGTTTTTTCTTTAGAGCCTCTTCTAAAGAAAAATCATCTTGTAGCCCTAACCAAAATTTAGGAGAAGTCCCAAAATACATACTTAATCTAAGGGCAGTATCCGCAGTAATGCCTCGTTCACCTTTTAAAATGGCGGAAGTCCTTGTTTGAGGAATTCCAATGTCCTTCGACAATTTATATGCAGTTATATTCATTGGCTTTAGAAACTCTTCTAAAAGAATCTCTCCCGGATGTACATTTGCTAAAGTTTCCATAATCATTTCTTTTTAATGATAATCAACAATTTTAACCTGTTCTGATTGTCCCTCGATCCATTGAAAAATTATCCGCCATTGATGATTAATCCTGATGCTATAAAACTCATCAAGATTTCCGCTTAATTTTTCAAGTCTATTGGATGGAGGAATCCTTAAATCAGTAATAGTTTGAGAGTTATTCAACATCCTTAATTTACGACGACCGACATTTTGTATATCAAGTGGCATGTTTTTCACTCGAATCCCATTCCAAATTGACTCAGTATCCTTATCTCCAAAAGTTAAAATCATAATTACGACAATCGTTACTTACGTCAAAGATAAGTATATTATTTCAATTGCAACGAACAAATTCAAAATAATCATATGACAATAATAATATGAACCTGGGCGGTTTTTTATTATGACGCCTAACTCTCCGCTATGCCCTTACTTATGCTCAGCAAGACCCGGAAGCAACGGCACGAAGACGAAATTTCCGGCCTCTCTTTCCTGGTATTCATTCTCGCTCACTCTCGTGATTATTTTCATCACCTGATTCTGGCGGCCTCCTACCGGGATAACCAATCTACCACCAATAGATAGCTGCTCCAGTAGCCTCGGAGGCACAATATCCGCTCCGGCCGTGACAATTATCTTATCGAAAGGCCCGTAGGTCGGCAACCCCTGAAATCCGTCACCATAAAAAAATTGCGGATGATAACCCAGTTTAGGCAGTAACGCACTGGCAAATTCGAACAATGGACGTTGCCTTTCGATGGTAAAAACCGTCGCCCCCATTTCGCATAATACGGCAGCCTGATAACCTGAACCGGTTCCTATCTCCAGCACACGGTCGAGCCGCTTTACCTGCATGGCCTCGGATTGAAACGCAACAGTGTAGGGCTGCGAGATCGTTTGTCCGGCAGCGATGGGAAATGCCTTGTCAACGTAGGCAAAACCCACGAAGCTATTGTCCATGAAAAGATGCCTTGGAACAGCATTCATCGCCTTCAGAACAGACTCATCCCGAACGCCTTTGTTCCGGATTTCATCTATGAGCTTTTTCCGCAGCCCCTTGTGTTTAAAGGTATCTTCCATGGAGACAAAATTACCATTCTCCCCGGGTTTTTCAACACCGAAAAGTTGATAAATAAAAGAAGTTTGAAGCGATCGTAACTAGCAATACATCTGCAATAAACTACATTTACATCCTATGCAGCACGGCATTGTTATCTATCCAGGGAAACCGGAGGAATCCTTCATCGCTTCGCTTCACGCTATACGGAACGTGAAGTGGCAAGTTATTTTCCCTTCGGAAGACGCCGATATATCAGCGACTTTCGATGAAATGCAGCCCGCTTATGGCAACCTGGTCATCGTTCTTGATCCTGCCTGCACGACTTTCGGGTACCTCTCAGCGCTGGTGAGAAACGGGTGTCATCTATTTTTAACAGAGAATCAACGGATGACTTATGAAGAAAAAGTAAAGCTAAATCAACTGGCTGAAGAGGGTAATACTTATATTCAAATACGCAATGATCTCCTCTTTCATCCCTCATTTTCGGCCGCTACAGGAAAAAGCCAGGGATTAAAACTGCTTGAAATTCACCATTTTGCACCGGACCAACCGGATCGTCTTCAGGAAATGATGTACAGCAATCTGCAGATGATTTTGAAAATTGCCGATTCTGAACCAAACCGCCTGAGTGTCTGTGCGATTCCGGATCCCGAAAATCAGGCTGGATTGGTCAATCTGCACCTTAATTTCCATAATGGATCCGCCGCCTCACTTACTTTTTCGTTCAACGGCGACAAAAAGGAACATCTGCTCTCCGTGCATTCAGCACAGGGAGCAACGAATTATAACTTCATAGAGGCCATATCCTGCATGGGAGAATTTGGCAACCGTCAATTAATCAGGCAGATTGCTGGTTTCGAAGATACAATACAGCGAAAGAATCATCATCGGTATTATTTAAGTGAGGAGGCCAGGACTTTTCAGCTAATAGAAAAAATTAACCAGAAGCTGGAGTTTAACTCTGTGTTGGTTTAATTGTATTGTCTTAATAATCAGATGATTCCAAGATCGATCTGTAGGATGATGTATTCGATCATGCGATCCTCCAAAGCAGGGTCGTATTGTGCTTTCAGGTCGTGGCCAAACAATTTCGCCACCGACTGCCAGAAAAATGCCGATAATCCGCCCTTAAACTCTTTGATGATCTCGTAAGATGAATTGCCCGTCTCGCGGTCCAGTAATTTGATCAGGATGCGACCCTCAGAGACCCTCATCGTCCTTAACTCCTGTTCATATTCCCGAAATAGATCTTTCTCCACCTCTTTGACGTATTTTTTTCGTTCCCTTTCCGATTTAAAAGAGGCGTAAACCCTGTTGTATTCCGCGAGTTTAATGGCCGCAACCTTAGCAATCGGATAAACCTTCTTGACTTTCATTTCAAGCAGGGAATATTCGCGCAGGAGTTTAGGCTTCATATCCTTCTTCTCCGGGAAAATATCTACCGGCTTCAGGTCATAATGCAGGGTCGAATCCTTCAGTGTTGCCACTCGAATAGTGTCCTCCGTCAACTTGTTTTCAATCGTCTGAGCGAAAGCGATGCACGGAGTAATTATTACCATGAAAATTATAAGACACAACTTGTCCCGCATTAAAGCTAACTTTTGCTGCAAATTTAACAAACCTAACAGCGATATCGCAAATATATGATATTAGAATAATGGTTGTTTATCATTCTTTAACTGTTCAATATTGAATATCTTTGTGTTTGCAAGGACTAAATTATCTTCCGATGGACAAAATCAATGTCAATGTTAATTCAGAAATTGGTGAATTAGAGGATGTTATACTTCATAGTCCGGGATCGGAAGTCGAAAATATGACACCCGAAAATGCCGAACGAGCGCTTTACAGTGACATCCTCAACCTCTCGGTGGCATCCAGGGAATACTTCGAATTGAAAGAAGTTCTGAATAAAGTAACCCGGACCTACGAAATCAGACAGCTTCTGACCGAGACACTTAAGAATAGTACTTCAAAGGAAGCCCTTGTCAGGAATGTTTGCGAGCATGAAGAAGCACTGGATGAACTGGAAACGCTTCTCAGCCTGTCTCCCGACATCCTGGCAAGACAACTAATTGAAGGAGTGGTTCTGAAACGTGACAACCTGACCAGATTCCTCAGCAATGAAAGATATGCGATGCGTCCGTTACATAATTTCATCTTTACACGCGATTCTGCGTTCACTTTCTGGAATAATATTCTGATCGGGAAAATGGCCAGCAAAGTGAGGGAACGTGAATCGCTGATCATGGAGACGATCTTCAGAGATCACCCCTTATTCGGCGTCAATACCATTAATCCCGAGCAGGTTGCAGGCAGAAGGAATGCCTTCAAAAATGCGACAATCGAGGGTGGAGATGTTCAGATTGTCAACGAAAACATTCTCCTGGTAGGAAGCGGAGCGAGAACCTCGACGGAAGGGATTGATCTTCTGACCGAGATTATAAGGGATAAAAAAGAAGGCACGAAGCACCTGATTGTTCAGGAGTTACCCCGAACGCCCGAGTCGTTTATTCACCTCGACATGACTTTTACCTTCCTCGACCGGAATGCCTGCATGGTCTATGAGCCGCTGATTCTGAAGAAAACAAAATACCATACCATCAAGATTACCATCGATAATGGCAAGGTAACCTCCATCAAAGAGGAGACCAGTCTTTTGAGGGCGCTGGAAAAATGCGGTTTGGAACTGACTCCGATTAATTGCGGCGGTCATGGAGATCCGTGGATCATGGAAAGGGAACAATGGCACAGTGGAGCCAATTTTTTCGCCATTGCCCCGGGTAAAGTAATTGGTTATGAGCGCAATGAAAAGACACTTGAAGAAATGAACCGCAACGGCTTCGAGATTCTGAAGGCTATGGATATCATCGAAGGCCGGGTAAACATTGAAGATTATCAGCGTGCTGTAATTACCATTGCAGGATCGGAACTAGCTAGGGGTGGCGGCGGGGCAAGGTGCATGACCATGCCCGTCAGACGAAAAAATGTAACCTGGTAAGCCGCATGAGAAAACTTGAAAATAGTGAACTATCAAGGCCAAGCGCCGAAGAATTCCAATCCCTGACTAAAATTCCTCTTGTAGTAATCCTCGACAATATCCGCAGTTCTCACAACATTGGATCTGTCTTCCGCACTTCTGACGCGCTGCTGATTGAGAAAATTTATCTCTGCGGAATTTCTTCAACTCCTCCTGACAAAGAGATCCGAAAGACGGCGCTGGGGGCCGAGAACAGCGTATCGTGGGAATATTTCACATTCACCCAGGAGGTTATTCAAAAATTAAAACTGGATGGATATACGGTTATTGCAGTTGAACAGGTTGAAAAGAGTACCAGTCTTTCGGACTATTTTCCTGGTAAGGACAGCAAGCTGGCGCTTGTCTTTGGAAATGAAGTCAAAGGAGTTCAGCAAGAAGTCGTCGACCTTTGTGATTTAGCTATCGAAATTCCTCAATTCGGCACCAAGCATTCATTTAATATATCTGTCAGCGCCGGCATTGTGCTCTGGGACCTTTTCAACAAGATAAGAAGCGCCTAGTTAAGTAATTGTCGATTAATTTTCCTCCTCAAAATGTTGTAACTTTCACATACGGTTCTCGTCAATTGTAGCGCTCCAAATAAGGTTTATATCTTTGTACTCCCCGCCTTCTCAAATGCAAAGAATCATCTTTTTTTTCATTATAACTATTTATATGTCGACAATTACTTCAAATGCACAAACAATTCAGACAGTTCCTAATGTGGACTTAAAGAAATATGCCGGTAAATGGTATGAAATTGCTTCTTATCCGCAAAGATTTCAAAAAGGTTGTCACTGCACCACAGCCGAATATACTTTAAGCGAGAAAGGATATGTAATTGTTGAGAACCGATGCAATAGAGATAGTATTAAAGGAAAACAATCTTATATCAAGGGGAAAGCTTTTGTAGAGAAAAATTCAGGCAATGCAAAATTGAAGGTCCGGTTCTTCTGGCCTTTTACCGGCAAATATTGGATAATTGATTTAGCAGATGATTATACTTATGCAGTTGTCAGTCATCCCAACAAAAAATATTTATGGATTCTATCAAGAACTCCTGAGATGGATAATGCAATATATCAGCAAATTCTATCACGATTAAAAGAAAAGGGATTTGATTTGACAAAACTTCAAACTACTAAACAATTATTAGAATGATATGACTGGAGTTTCCTTTGTGTGACAATGGGTTAAATAAAATCCTCAACTAAACGGTATTGAAGCAGCATGTGTGAAAGTTGCAACTCTTTCCTTTAATTGTGCAATTTCCCCCGGGACTTAAGGACTTACATTTACACCGCGACAATGTTGTCACATTTTAAAATTAAAAATAATGAAAACAAAAAATTTATTCCTATTCTCAGCAATGCTATTTGTTGGATTAATGTCCGGTTGTAATAAAGATGCCGTGCTGAATTCAGGAGTGCAACCAGCTGTTCTTTCTTCCGGGACTTTAATCGAAAAGTCAGCTTCCCTTAAGTCGGGCAATTCAACTGCAGTGGTAAATCTTGGAGTTGCCGGCGATTTCGTGATTCTGTCAAATTCAGGAATCACCGATGTTTCTTCATCCGCTATTACCGGGAATATTGGAACATACTTCACAGGTGCATCCATTACAGCAACTGATGAAAATATTTGTGATGAAGTTACAGGAACAATTTACACAATTGATGCTACCGGTCCTGCATGTCGCCTAATTGATGCCAACAAGTTACTTCAGGCCTCATCTGATATGGGAACTGCGTACACTGACGCTGCCGGACGTCCTACTTCGAAGGGTTTACTGAATATTGGTGCCGGAAATATTGGAGGCTTAACGCTTACACCGGGTGTGTACACCTGGGGGACCGGGGTTATCTTACCTTTTGGCACGAATGTTACACTTAAGGGCAACTCGAACGATGTCTTTATATTCCAGGTTGCCAAAACCCTTACTACGGATGCTGCAACGCAAATTATCCTGACAGGAGGCGTACAAGCCAAAAATATTTTCTGGGTAGTAGGCGAAACCGTTGCATTAGGAGCGGGCAGTCAGTTTCAGGGAAATATTTTGGGTGCTACAGATATTACTTTACTTAGCGGCGCAGCAGTAACTGGAAGGTTATTGGCAGGAACTGATGTAACCCTTATTACGAATGCTGTTACACAGCCCGTCCAGCCCGGCCAAAATAAAGGTAAAGGCAACAAATAAATAAAATTAAAGGAATTAAAATCTTAAAAGAGGCGAATCGAAAGGTTCGCCTCTTTCTCTTTTCCCCGCCGGTGTGGAGTAAACCTCTGTGATCACCAAATCATTTATCAATTTTGCCCTCCCCTTTCTCGGTGCTTAACAGCAATATTTCGGGAATGAGCTGAACATACAAACTCCATAATCCAGATGGCATCTACTTTGTAATTTTTGCAGGAGTAGCAGACCTGACAGGTTTCGGAAACCTGTCAGGTCTGTTGATTTTTCAAAACTTTTTATATTTTTGCTCTCTATGGCAATAACTATCCGAAAAGTAGAAAACAAAAAAGACCTTCGTCTTTTTATCCAGCTCCCTGCTGAAATACACAAAGACCATTCTAATTGGGTACCACCCCTTTACATGGATGAATGGGAATATTTCAACCCGAAAAAAAATCTGTTGTTTGCCCATTGTGAACATATTCTATTGCTGGCTTTTAAGGGTGCCAAATGCGTGGGTCGTTGTATGGGTCTGATAAGCAAGGACTACAACAAGTCGCACAACGAGAACCATGTACGCTTCTCCAACCTGGAAACCTTTGACGATCCTGAAGTTTTTAACGCATTGGTCAACTATGTAGCGGACTGGGGTAAATCATTAGGAATGGATACGATCGTAGGGCCTTTGGCCTTCTCCGACAAGGATCCGCAGGGATTTTTGATTGAGGGATACGACGAACCTGTTGTAATTGCCTCCAACTGCAATTTCCCCTACATGGTGGATTTAACGGAGGCGGCCGGATTTGTCAAGAAAGTGGATTGTGTCGTCTATCAGATTCCGATTCCGGATGAAATTCCTCCGCTTCACCAAAAAATTCTGGAACGAGTTGAGAAGCAAAATACCAACCTGAAACTGCTTCAATTTACCTCCAGACGTAAAATTAAACCATTGATCAGGCCGGCCCTGCACCTGGTAAACAGAACTTTCACTGACGTCTATGGGTTCCTCCCGTTCAATGAAAAAGAGATGGATGATTTTGCCAACAAATATCTTTTTTTGATCAATCCCAGGTTTGTCAAACTGATTGCCAACGAAAACGACGAGATCATTGCGCTGTTTATCGCCATGGATGATATTAGCGAAGGAATAAAAAAATCAAAAGGGTACCTCTTCCCATTCGGGATATTCCAAATATTCGCAGCCGCCCGCAAGACCAAACAGATCAACCTGCTTCTTGGTGCCATCGATCCCCGCTACCAGGGACGCGGGTTGGACGTCTGGATGGGACTTAGTTTGGTCAAATCAGCCAGAGATGCAGGAAAAAAAGTGATGGACTCACACCTCGAACTGGAATACAATACCAAGGTCCGGGCCGAGATGGAAAAGTTCGGTGGAAAAGTTTACAAGAAATTCAGAATTTACCAGAAAGCTATCTAAGTTTTTGTAATCAACAATCGGCAATCGTATTGATGAAGTAAATCACATTTCTATGAACATACTATACGTTTTGATTGGCGCAAGTCTCTTTGCAGCCCTGATATAATTCGTGTATTTTAGTCTCACAATTTTATAATTACAAGATGTATTTTTAACTACGCCAATATTTGGCGTAGTTGATTCTTACCTTTACCTAAAAAATAATTATGCACAATTTCACCGCCATCGATTTTGAAACTGCCAATCCTGATCCATGGAGCATTTGCCAAGTCGGACTAGTTAGAATAGAAAAGGGAATCGTCGCTAAGGAGATCAGCCTTCTGGTTCAGCCTCCAAATAATTTTTATTGGGATAAATTCATTGAGATCCACGGAATTGGTCCCAACCATACCGCCTGCTCTCCAACCTTCGACAAGATATGGACTGCAATAGAACCTTATATTTCAGGACAAACCGTCGTTGCTCATAATGGACCCGCTTTCGATTTCAGGGTACTGGGCAAAACTCTTGGTTATTACGGAATGGTGGCTCCCGACTATCAAAAGCACTGCACCTACAAAATCTATGGCTCTAATTTGGCGTCTTTGTGCAGGTCCCACCACATCGAGCTTAATCACCATGATGCGTTATCGGATGCCAGGGCATGCGCCAGACTATTTCTAATGCATTTGAATACTATTTAGAACTAACACAATTGAACCTAAATAATAGCTGGCTAAGTTATGGACAACAGAAAAATATTTATGCGGACTTCTCTGATTCTGCAAAGATTGCAGAAGAGTCCTGCCACACTCAAAGAGATCAACACTTACCTTGAAAGAAATTCGAACCAATACGGGGAAGAATTTAGGGTAAGTCAGCGTACCATCGGGCGTGACTTGGACAAAATCCGTTCCATGCACCAGATCGATATCGTCTATGATTATTCAAGAAAGCTTTATCTTATTGACAATGAAGGCCAGCCTGAGGTGAACAAACGCATGATGGAGTCAATTGATATACTCAATGCCATGCATCTCGCTGACGGTATGACTGGTCTTATCTTGTTTGAAAATCGTCAGTCTTCAGGAACTGAAAATCTGTATGGATTGCTTCACGCAATCAAAAACCGGTATCAGGTAAGTTTTACCTACCAGAAATATTTTGAAAAGGAGAAAACGCATCGGATCGTGGAACCATACGGACTTAGGGAGTATAGAAGTCGCTGGTACCTTGTGGTGAAAGAGGCGAAGAAAGGGGAAGAGGAGTACATCAAAAACTTCGGACTCGACCGCATCACAGATCTTGAGATCACCAAAAAAAATTTCGACCTTCCAAAGGATTTTAACCTGGCCGACTATTTCAAGTTTGCTTTTGGAAACATCGTCCCCTGGGAGGATGCACCATCAGACGTTGTTCTATCCTTCACTCCTTACCAGGGAAAATACATTAAATCAACCCCGCTTCATGCCACCCAGCAAATCCTTGTTGACAATGAGAAAGAGCTGAAAATTCAGCTGAAAGTGTACCTGACGTATGAGTTCATTGCGGAGCTACTCTCCAACTCTTCGCAGCCGATACCATTGTCCAGGATTCCTATTTAAGCTGATTTTTTTATACCTGAACCAAACATCATTATGGCACTAAATCGAGAGAGAAAAAGAGGTATTGAATGGTCAAACATAAATTAAAATGATACCAATCCCAAATCGTCGCTAAAATCAGCTTGACAGTCCGAGTCCAAACAAATTTCATGAATAGGTGCTATTTATTGCACTATTTAATGAAATTATTAGGCAAAACCAGGTAAATACATGTATTTGTGCTTTTTATTGCACTTTTTATTGCAATTACTAAAATTATCTGTATTTTCGCATAAAATAGAGCAATATAATGCACTTTAAAGAATTGGTAGAGATCATAAAAAAGCGAAGGGACATGTTAAAGGTAACTCAGGAAACCTTAGCTCAGTTGTCGGGCGTGGGCTTAAGGACGTTAAAACAGTTTGAAAGCGGGAAAGGAAATCCCACCCTACAAACAGTTCAGAAATTAGCCGATGTGCTGGGTTTAGAGGTATATTTAAAAGTTAAAAATGTAACTCCCAACCAATGAGAAAGGCAAAAATATTTTACAAAGACGAGGAGGCAGGAGTATTAACTCAACACGATGATGGCACCTTCACATTCCAATATCATCTTTCGTGGATGAAAGATAGCAATAAGCCTGGCATCTGTCTTACCATGCCCAAAAATGAACAAGAATATCATTCAAAATTTTTGTTCCCATTTTTTTTTAACCTATTACCGGAAGGCTCAAACAAACAGATAGTTTGTAAATACAGCGCAATAGATCCGGATGATTATTTCGGGTTGTTAATGACCACTGCAAAAAATGACCCGATTGGTGCCGTCAGGGTTGTTAAGATAGAAAATTCATGAGTTTATCAACCATAAAATATTGTCCCGGCACCTTAGCAAAAGGTTTTGACACTTATAGCAGAACCTGTTTGAACAAAGTGTTTCATGGTAAGAAAGTGAATCATGTATTGCCTTACGATTCGCCATCATCCAATCCGGAAACAGATAGACTTTTTGTAGAAAATCGAAGACGTATTTCTATTTCGGGAGTACAGGAAAAATTCTCCGTTAAGCTTGAAAAGAATAAGTTGCGGCTTATAAATGAGGGAGAACGCGGAACCTATATTCTAAAACCGATTCCAACTGCAGGTAAAAAATCTGACCAAATTCCTGCCAATGAGCACCTAACCATGCAAATAGCTAATCAGGCTTATGGAATAGAAACGGCTGAAAATGCCCTAATATTCTTTAAAAATGGTGCCCCCGCCTACCTAACCAAGCGGTTTGATGTAAAAGAAGACGGAACAAAATTGGCGCAAGACGATTTTGCATCCTTGGCCGGAAGAACACCACAAACCCATGGAGAACACTATAAATATCAAGGAAACTATTTAGAGTTATTTCAAATCATGGAGGCACATTTGCCAGCTTATAAATTGGAATCGACTAAATTGCTGAAAATTCTTGTTTTCAATTACCTGTTTTCAAACGGTGATGCTCACTTAAAAAACTTTTCGATATTGGAAACACCATCGGGAGATTATCGGTTAAGTCCTGCCTATGACTTGCTGAATAGTCGTATACACATAGATGATAATGACTTTGCTCTTGATGATGGTCTATTACCTGGAAATCTGGCTCAAGGCAAAATTAGTCGCCAATTTTCAGTACTTGCAGAGAATGCTGGCATTCAAGAAAAGATTTTCAACGATATGATGTCATTGCTGTTATCTAAATCAAATTTGGTAGAAAAATTGGTGGCTGCTTCTTTCCTCAGCGATTCCACCAAAAGAAATTATTGGCAGTCTTATCTTGGCCGTTTAAAACAATTGACTAAAGTTTGAGCTAAAATTAATTAAGTAAAACCATAATTATGTTTACTAACCGACGAAAATTTATTGCAGCCTCTTTGACAGGCGGGTTGGCAGCGACACTGCCCGGATCGGCATTTGGGATGAATCCCAAAGATGAAATTGATTCTACTTATGCCAAACTGGACGAAGCACTTAAAAAGGAGGTACTTAAAAAGGCCCTGTTCACTTCACCAGTAATCATTGAAACACTTGAATTGCTTAGGTTTAAAGACAGCTTTCTGTGCCGGGTCCGTTCGAAGGATGGCGCAGAGGGTTGGTCGTTCGCCAACGATGGGCCGATGCAGTCGTTCTATCCGGTGTTCGTGAACCGGCTTCAACCTTACTTTATCGGGAAAGATGCCCGTAACCTGGAAGACCTTCTCGAGGAAGTTTATGTTTACCAGAGCAACTACAAATTTCAGAGTTATGCACTCTGGGTGCCGGTCGCCACCATCGAGTTTGCCATCCTGGATATGCTGGGAAAAATTGCGCACAAATCCATCGGGCAGCTGATCGGTGAGATCTACCATCCAACGGTAGCATTTTACCAGGCCAACGGCGAGCGGGATATTACGGGGGAAGAGGTACTTCAGCACCTTCAGCAGGAAGTGTCTGCTTCGAAGACCAAAGCACTGAAATTCAAGGTCGGCGGACGAATGAGCCATCCGGAATTTCCGGTAGGAAGATCCGATAAGCTAATTCCGCTGATGCGGAAAATATTTGGGGATGAGATGCATCTTTTTGCCGATTCAAATGGATCGTACGATGCTGCGGAGGCGATACGAATTGGGAAACTGCTTCAGGAATACAAATACGAGATTTTTGAAGAACCGGTTCCGTTCGACTGGTACGAAGAAACCAAACAGGTGGCAGATGCACTTAATATTCCGATTTCTGGCGGCGAGCAGGAAGCCAGTATGCACAACTTCAGATGGCTGATCGCCCATGATGCCCTTCAGATCGTTCAGCCTGATGTCTATTATTTTGGCGGAATGATCCGTTCCACAAGGGTTGCGCGCATGGCAGCAACCTTGGGAAAAACATGTACCCCACATATCTCCGGTGGGATGGGTTACCTTTACATGATGCATTTTGTCTCTACCCTGCCAAATGCCGGAGCGTTTCACGAATTCAAGGGAGACAACAAGAAACTGCCACTGGAGTGCAAAACGTCAACGCTTTTGATTGAAAATGGAGTCATCAAAGTCCCGACTGGTCCGGGTTCGGGAGTAGTTGTTGACCCGGAATATCTGAAGAAATATACTGTCGTTAAACAATAAAATATACACTGTCCGATGGAACGAAGAAATTTTGTTAAAAATGGCGTGCTGGCCGGAATGTCGCTGGCTTCTTTTTCCCTTGTAACCTGCCAACCGAAACCTAAGGGAAAGACTGAGAAGAAATCCTCTGCAGACGAGGTAAATCTTGATGAATTGACCATCCTGCAACTGCAGGAAAAAGTAAAAGGTGGTCAGATGACTTACGTAGCATTGACACAGGTTTATCTAAAACGGATTCAGGAAATCGACAAATCCGGTCCGTTCCTTAACTCGGTGATAGAAATTAATCCTGACGCACTGGCGATAGCGGAGAAAATGGATCAGGAGCGCAAAGAGGGAAAGATGCGTGGACCGCTGCACGGCATTCCTATATTAATCAAAGACAATATCAACAGTGGCGACAAGATGCAAACTACAGCAGGATCGCTGGCACTTTTGGGTAACATCGCCAAGGAAGACGCCTTTATGCTGAAAAAACTCAGGGACTCCGGTGTCGTTCTGCTAGGCAAAACCAATCTCAGCGAATGGGCCAATTTCCGGTCTACCCGCTCAACCAGTGGCTGGAGCAGCCGGGGCGGACAGACAAGAAATCCTTATATTCTGGATCGTTCCCCGTGCGGATCGAGTTCAGGTTCCGGAGCGGCCGTTTCGGCGAATCTTTGTGCCGTGGCTATTGGCACCGAAACCGATGGGTCAATTGCCTGTCCGGCCTCCATGAATGGCGTGGTCGGCATCAAACCAACCATCGGACTGGTAAGCCGTTCTGGCATTATTCCCATATCCAAATCGCAGGATACGGCGGGTCCGTTGGCCCGGACAGTCTCCGATGCCGCGCTACTGCTGAATTTCATGGCTGCAGCAGATCCGGCGGATGAATCCTCCGTCAGGAACAAGGGCGTCCAACAGGATTATACCCGGGCACTTGATCTCAATGCATTGAAAGGAAAGAGAATAGGCGTGGAAAAGAGCTTTCTGAAACACCATGAGGGAATTGACAAGATCCTGAAACAGGCTCTGCTGCAAATGGAACAGGCCGGCGCGACGATCGTGGAAGTCGAATTCATGAAAAAGACAGGGGAATTCGGAAAGGCAGAATTAGAAATCATGGAATTCGAATTCAAGGACGGACTCAACAAATACCTAGCCTCAGCCAATGGCAAGGTGAAATCCCTTAAGGAATTGATTGAATTTGACAAACAAAACGAGTCTTCACTGATGCCGTTTTTCAAGCAGGAAATTCTTGAAAAATCAGAATTAAAGGGTGGCCTGGAAAGTAAGGAATACACTGCAGCTCTTGAAAAACTAAGAGGTTTGAGGGTTTATATCGATCAATTGTTCGCTTCTAAAGATCTGGATGCGCTGTGCGGTCCGGCGACCGGTACGCCCTGGTGCAACGACCTCGTAAACGGAGATTTCTGGACAGGCTACGGCGCTTACACTCCCGCTGCAATTACCGGATATCCTTCCATCACGGTACCCATGGGATTCGTTCATGACCTGCCTCTGGGACTTTCTTTTATCGGACAGGCCTTTCAGGAATCAGCCATCATATCAATAGGTTATGCTTATGAGCAGGCCTCAAAAAACAGGAAACCTCCAAAATTTCTCAGTACCCTGAAAATTTAAAATTCTATTTTTTGGAATATTATTTTGTAATCCGAAATATGTATTTAACTTTGACGAATAATACAAAGAACCTATGAGGGTAATTACGCACCGGACACTGGTGAAATTTTACTCAGGAAGACCAGATGCAAAGACGGCCATCGAAAATTGGTACACCAAAACCAGTTGTGCTGATTGGCAATTTTTTGCTGACATAAAGAAAGATCTCAACAGTGTCGACAATGTGGGAAACCAGCACTATGTGTTTAATTTAAAGGGAAATGAATACCGTTTGGTAGTGGTGATAAAGTTTCAGATTAAGATGGTTTACATCCGATTCATCGGTACTCATAATGAGTACAATACAATTGATTGCACAAAAATTTAGGCCATGACAAAAATTGAAAATGAAAGGCAGTATAAAGCCTCATCAGAAAGAATCGAAGAACTTTTGCCATTGGTAAAAGAAGACACTCCTTTATACGACAAGAACCTGGTAGAACTGGAATTACTATCGAATCTTGTTGCCGATTATGATGAAGCCCATTTCCCGATAAAAACGCCTACATTATCTGAAGTCTTGAAGCTGAAAATGTATGAAAGAGAGCTGACACAAGCGAAGTTATCGGAAATCATCGGCGTGAGTCCATCCCGCGTAAGTGAATACCTGAATGGAAAAAGTGAACCGACGTTGAAGGTTGCCCGTGAGATCTGTGTCAAACTGGATGTTAGTCCCAAAATCATACTTGGGATGTGATCTTAAACCTTTCCGCGAAATCCTGTGCAAAAAATTCCAGGCACTATTGAAATTTATTGTAGATTTGCACCTCAATAAAAAATGACTCCGTAGCTCAGTTGGTAGAGCAATTGACTCTTAATCAATGGGTCGTGGGTTCGAGCCCCACCGGGGTCACCAAAGGTAAAAGACATTTTACCGACAAATCAGGAAAAGCCTTCTAAATTCAACGTTTAGAGGGCTTTTTTCTTTTTACCTATGCCAATAAAAAGACAAAGAAAAGCCAATTTTAACGATAAACCCGGTACTAAATCGGTACGGTGAATCGAAAAGTAAAAATCGTACCGATTTCTGTCATAAGTCCCTGAA
>Ga0209125_1002088_pt1 | contig 16357 bp, 15 predicted proteins | sample BarGraIncub1131A_FD_184503 | JGI IMG/M metagenome (GOLD analysis project Ga0209125, IMG submission 184503) | Arctic peat soil microbial communities from Barrow, Alaska - Barrow Graham LP Incubations 11-31A (SPAdes) (version 2) | ecosystem: Environmental > Terrestrial > Soil > Wetlands > Peat...
TTCTTGATAGTGATTTATCTACCTGTTTAAATCTATCAAATATCGTATGTAAATTATTTTTTTCAATGCCAATGCCATTATCTTTCACTGATATTTGAACAAATTCATTTTCAACTTTAACATCAACAAATATTTCATCACCTTTATCAGAAAATTTTATTGCGTTAGATAAAAGATTTAATACTATCCTGTCTATAATCTCTGGGTCACATGCAATAATTTTCTCTTCTACATTTGTATCAAAAACAATATTTAAGCCTTTGCAGTCAGTAAAAGTAGTAACAGACATTACTATTTCTTCTATAACCTCTACTATATTGTTATTTGATAAGTTGAGTTTAAAAAATCCTGCTTGGATTTTTGATGAATCAACTATATTATTTATAAGTTTAGATAATCTATAAGAATTTACCCTCATGGAGTCAAGATACTTTACAAACGTTTCACGCCGCTCGTCCAATGAACCATTATTGCAGTACATTTGAAATAATTGTATTGCTGAAAAAATTACATTCAAGGGTGTTTTAAGTTCATGTGAAATATTTGCAATAAACTCTTCATGTGAAATAAGTAGTTTTTGTAATTCTTTATTGACTTGATTTTTTTTCCTAATTTCTTCATACATATAATTACTAATATATTTAATAAAGATAAAATTGCCCACAATAAGTACTAAACCTAAAAAAGCCAATAAACATCTCTGAATTATTTGGGTATTTGCAACTTTGTTACGTGATATATTTACCTCTAAATCAATTTTATTTATTAGTATATCATTAGTTACTCTAAATTTATCCAATAAATCTTTGCCTTGTTTTAGATTTAATTTTGCCTGATTTAATTTACCATTATCCACCAGTGTTATTTGCTGCTTATAAAACTTTTGAATAGCTCGCATTTGCAGGATAAGTTGATTAGTAGTGTACGCTCCAAGCTGCGTATCTTTTAAATCCTCCAGAGAATTATAATATCCTCCAATTTGTTTACTCCCTAAATAATAGGGATCTAAGAATTCTTTGTTACCTGAAATAATATAAGCCCTGATACCTGATTCTTGATTTACTAATGATGTTATGATTTCACTAGAGAATATTTTTGCTGGAAGTATTTTTTTTATTACGAAATCAGATTCAGTGCATACTTTATTCATGCTATAAATACTAAATAATATTATAATCAATGATAAACACGCAATTGAAATATATCCTAGTATCATCGTTCTTCTACTTCCACTTTTACTCTTAACCTTACCCATAATAATTATCTCGCTCCTAAAAATCCTATTTCACATACCTTTCATAAATTATGATTTCTTTCAACATATTACCACAATATGTTACATTTTTCAATACACTTACACCCCATAAAAGGCACCTCTTGTGTCTATATATCGCTAAATTAAATTTACATTAAAGAATTCGACAAGTTTCTCATATATCCTTTAAAATATTACAAAAATAAAAAAAGGCTTTTGGCCTTCTTATATTTGAGGTTGCAAATTACACTTTGTAAACCATATCAAAATTATTATAGTTTATTAGGACTATTTCGTTTACTAATATTAGTGCTATTCAACTCCTTATTTAACTTTTTTAATACCCTCTTTTCAATTCTAGAAACATATGATCTAGAAATACCTAGAATCAATGCAATTTCTCTTTGAGTTCGAGGCCTACCATCAATTAATCCATAACGCATTTGAATTATTATTTTTTCTCTATCCATTAAAACTATGTTTATCTTATCATAAAGGTTTTTAATTTGTATTTTGGTTTCTACTATATCAACAACAGAATCTTCCTCACTACCTAATACATCTATTAGTGATATCTCTTTTCCCTCTTTATCAGTTCCAATAGGATCCTGAAGATAGACCTCTCCCCTTGTTTTCTTGTTACTCCTAATAAGCATCAGTATTTCGTTTTCTATGCACCTTGCAGCATATGTTGCAAGTCTTGTTCCCTTACTTGTATTAAAGGAATCAATGCCTTTAATGAGTCCTACAGTTCCAATAGATATAAGATCCTCTACATCCTTTCCTGGATAGGAATATTTTTTTACTATATGAGCAACAAGTCTTAAATTCCGCTCAACGAGTATCCCCTTAGCAAGCAGATCACCTTCTGCAAACTTTGTTAAATAGAATTTTTCTTCTTCTTCACCTAGTGGCTGAGGGAATGAACTATTTCCCGTTATATAAGCTGTCAAGAATGTAGCACTTCCAATTATATTTAATAAACAATTTATGAAAAACACAGATGTTCCTCCTAATAGAGCTTCTTAATATAATATGGTTATTTCCGTTAATAGTGCCTGTATATTGAAAATTAATTTAATTTTTTTTATTAATATTGATTCTATTTATAAACTACCTATATTAAATTTTTTTCTAAATTTAAAATTTTAAAATAACAACAAAAAAAGGGTCCCACTAAAGGGCCCTATACATACTTCCTCATATGCTTTAATGCAGTTTTTTCAAGTCTTGATACCTGTGCCTGGGATATACCTATTTCATCAGCTACTTCCATTTGAGTTTTTCCATCAAAGAACCTCAAGTTTAAAATTAACTTTTCTCTATCCTTTAATTTCTTCATGCCTTCTTTAATTGATATATTTTCAAGCCAACTATCATCTAAGTTTTTAGTATCCTTTATTTGATCCATTACATAAATTTCATCTCCACCATCATGATAAATTGGTTGAAATAAAGATACTGGATCTTGTATAGCGTCTAATGCAAATACTACGTCTTCCCTCTTTAATTCTAATTCTTTTGCTATTTGAGATACAGTTGGCTCTTTATTGTTCTCATTCACCAAACGATCTCTGACTTGTAATGCTCTATATGCAATATCCCTGAGCGACCTACTGACTCTTATGGAGTTATTATCCCTTAAGTATCTTCTAATTTCCCCAATAATCATAGGAACTGCATATGTTGAAAATCTAACATTTAAACTTAAATCGAAATTATCAATGGATTTCATTAACCCAATACACCCTACTTGAAATAAATCATCTACGTTTTCTCCTCGATTATTAAAACGCTTTATTACACTTAAAACCAATCTTAAATTTGATTTAATAAACTGTTCTCTACACTCATACTCTCCATTTTGTATCCTAAATAGTAGTTCTTTCATTTCCTTTTCTTTTAATTTTGGTAATGTTGAAGTGTTTACTCCACATATTTCTACTTTGTTGAACATCATAAGGTCATCATTCCCTTCAAAGTAATTGCATTAAAATTATGTCCTTATGATTTATGTTTTATACTAAAGACAACCTTACAATATTTTATTTATTTTTTCTCTCTTGAGTTTAACTAGTATGCCAAAAATGCAAAGTCCTTGTACTAACATAGCTAAAGGGTTATATAAGCGTAAAATATAAGTATAAATAATATATGTAATATAAAAGTAACGTACTCATGTTATAATATACTTGCATTATATGTAATATTTTTATCGAAATCAAAAATAAAATACAATGGAAAGGAGAAAATTAATGTTATATATCATCAAGACCATTGTCAATTTAATTTTGCCTCCAAGTTGCCTTATTATTGCTCTGATTATATATATTGTTTTATATTACAAGAAAAACAAAAGTCTCCCTAAGCTTATTTTTACTATAACAATACTTTTTTACATATTTTCAATACCTCTAACTTCAAATTTATTGATGCACTCATTAGAATATAAATATCTACCACCTGCTAAACTAGATGGTGATGTTATAATTGTTCTGGGTGGGGGCGCTACTTTAACTTCACCTGATTTGAGTGGTAGTGGCAATCTTTCTGGCCCTTCTGCCAATCGTTTATTAACAGCGGCCCGTATAAATAAAAAAAATGGCCTACCAATAATATTTTCTGGTGGCCAAGTATTTAAAACTACAGGAAATGAATCTGAAATTGCCAAACGTCAGTTATTAGATTTAGGAATAAGTGAAAATGCTGTCATAATAGAAAATAAAAGTCTCAATACCACTGAAAATGCAAATTTCACTGCAGTTCTTTTAAAAAAATATGACTATGAAAAACCTATATTAATTACATCGGCTTTTCACATGTACCGAGCAATAATTAATTTTAATAAATCCGGAGTAAAGAACCTTGAAATGTATCCATGCGATTATTGCACAAATAAAAAATTATCTGTGGACTTTAATTCTTTTGTTCCAACAACTTCAAATTTAAATTATTCGTCTATTGCATTACATGAATACCTAGGTATAATCCAACTTTTAATAAAGAAATAGAAATTGATTATACAACTTCTTTTTTCTTTATTAAAAGCTTAGCATATATCTTATAATATCCTAAGTAAAAAAGTCCAAGACCTATTAAAGAACCGCCAAAGTCTATTAGTACATCGCTTACTAGTGAACTCCTACCTGCCACAAATATCTGGTGGTATTCATCAGTTACTGCAAATAATAAACATATAAACATAATACAAATTAATGCATTCTTTCCTTTTACACCACGCAAAAATAAAATATTTGAGGCAAATATAGCTAACATACAATACTCAAATGCATGTGCATTTTTTCTAATAATTAAATTTATTTTTTCATCTCTTGAACTATTGGGGAGCAAGCTAGGTTTCCCCTTTTCTAAATTTTTGTTACCCACTAGGGCATTCTTATCATTTCTTATTGATTCAACTATCTTGTAACTCCGCGAATTTGATACCAGCCCTGGCCTTGAAGAATTATAAAATATAAATCCCATCCATAATGCGCATAATATAATACTTAGTTTTTTCAATATATCACCATCCAATTTTATATTAAGACATATTATATCATTTATGATACACATAGAGTAATATTTAGTGAAATTTACTTGACACAATATTATGCAAATCATATAATAATAATTGTAAAATCAGTTTTTAATTAAAAAATTAGTTAAAATATAAGTATACAAGAAAATTATACATATGTTAGTATAAATTAGTCTATTTTATACCATAATATAACTATTGGAGTGTAATAATATGAGTGAACGGATTATACAGGAAAATCAGGAATCATCTTTTTCAAAAAAGCTTTTCTTTAATTATAGAGTTAATAGAGCACTTAAAGATTGTTATAAGATCAAAACTTACTTATATAAAAGCGATTATTTAAATAGGTCTGATAATAAGTTAAATCTAATAATCACTGATGGATTTAACAATCAGGTAAAGAATAGTTATTTCTTATATAAGGGGTATACTGAAAATGGAAGTATATCTCCTATAAAAACATATACTATTATAAATGGAGAAATAGTAAAACATACTGATGTTATTAAACAGGACATTATTATTTTAGATCTATATGAAAAAAGTATATACTTACATAGCTATACTAAGGATAACGACTATATCACTGGCTATTTAATCGAAGAAGTAATAACATCCAAAAGAAACAAGACTTTACTTTTCAGCAATAAAAAAATCAGAATAAATAGTAAGAATGTTAATAAAATTGATACTACCTGCGTTGTTGATGATTTTGTTAATAAATTCATTATGTAAATATAATTTATTGCATAGCTTTTGATACACGAACTAAATCATAAACATTTATTATTCCATCATTATTCATATCCAATGTTTTTTTATACAATAAATCTCCTGTTCGTGAATTATAAGCTGCCTTCACAAGGTTTAAATCGTTGATATCGGTTATGCCATTACCAGTAACATCTGTCAATTTAACTAATAATGAAGGTTGCGCCTCTGCCATGGCATCAAAAGCATCTACAATAGCTCCTGTAGCAATCTTATTATACAATTGAGGTAACCTGTTAGAACCCTTCAAAATACAATTTTTAATGTCAATTGGCGTTAAATTCATATTTTCGCTCATTACTAGAGCCGCCACTCCAGTAACCTGAGGAGTAGCCATAGAAGTTCCACTTTTATAATCATATCCCCCTGGTACTGTGCTATAAATATCATTTCCTGGTGCTGCAATGTCCACAGAAACAGCTCCATAATTTGAAAAAGTAGATAACTGACCATTCGAACCAATTGATGCTACCGATATTATGTTAGGTAAATCAAAACTTGCTGGATAGCTTTTTACGCTAGAGTCATTATTCATACCATTTCCATAATCATCGCCATTCCCTGCAGCACACATAAATAATGCATCTGAGTTTTTAAAAGCATCATATTCTGTCTGTGAGAAATCAACACCACTAAAAGAACAATTAAATAATTTCACACCATGACTTGTTCCGTACTCAATAGCACTAATTACGTCGCTATCATACAAATCACCTTGGCCATCAGCCACTTTCAAAGCCATTATTTTAACATTTGGAGCAATACCTACTGTTCCAACCCCATTAGATGATGCTGCGATTGTTCCACTAATATGAGTGCCATGACTATTATCATCAGTACTATCGTTATTGCTATTTACAAAATCCCACCCATTATAGTCATCCACATACCCATCCTTATCATCATCTATTCCATTTCCAGGTATATCTTTACTGTTAACCCAAATATTATTTTTTAAATCTTCATGTTTATAATCTATCCCAGTATCGATTACGCCAACCACAAGCTTCGGATTACCAGTGCTAATTTTCCAAGCATTCAGCACATTAATATCTATACCCTGCGATTTAGTGTTATTTAATCCCCACATTTTGCCAAAATATGGTTCAGTCGTTGGGTAACTAGCTAACTTGCTAATGTAATTTGGCTCAGCATATTCAATGTTCGGATCGTTATTTAAACTTTGTAACACTTCATCCGTAGAATACTTTTTATTATCAAATTTAACTACATCTAATTGCCTATTTATTTTTTTCTTTGTTTTCACACCATATTTTTTATTAACAGATTCAATTGTTGATTCAACGGAAGATCGAACCGAAGATCCATTCAAGGATCCACTTAAAGAATTGTTGGTTGATGTTTTAATTTTTACAATAATTTCACCTTCCTTAAAATTCTTCTTTCCCTTATTCTTTTTAAAATTACTCATTATCCTTGATTTAGTACCTGATTTATCATTTTTAATATTACCACCCAAAGGATTATTAACAACAGCTTGTACCCTATATACATATATACTGAAAATAAATACAACGGTCATTAGCCCACTTATAGTTTTTTTAGATATTTTAATCTTATCCACTAGAACACCCCTCTATCTTCTTTTAATTTTAAATGTCACAATAAGTAACATTCCTTATATTATAATAATCGTCCATAAATATGAATTTTGAATACATAAAACATCTTTTAAATTAATCTATATTAAATGATATCATATTTCTACAGAATATATTGTCTACATATTACATTATAATTTATAATATTTTATTTTTTTATATTTCATCTGTTATAGAGATGCTATAATACAAATAGATTAATTATTTTTAAAAGGTAATTATTTATTTTTAGGAGGTAAATTTTTTGAAACTTAAAAAAATAACATTTTTTCTTATTCCATTTTTACTATTAATCACTATGTTTAACTCTAGCAAAATAAAAGCCACTCCTGATGTTTTAAGCAGGATCTACTATTCTTTAGATAATAGCTCCATAAAAGTTGGACAAACCTTTAACATTTATGTGAATTGCGAAAACATAAATGACCTTTATGGAGCATCAATAGATTTTAAGTACGATACTAGCCTGTTAAAAATACTCGACATTACTCAAGGTGATGTTTTTACAAACTCTGGTAAATCAATCACTACTCTAATAAAAACAAGCATACCGGACGCTTCTGGAACTGTTAGTATGGCACTATCACTTCAAGGTAGCATTGTTGGTTTTAAAGGAACTGGAAAATTATTTGTTATAAAGGCTCAGTCTATTAAAGCTGGAACAGTTAATTTAAAAACTACTACTGGTTCTGCAAATCTTGTAACTAGTGGGATAAATATGTGTGTTAGTTTGGCAGATAGTACTTCCTCTGGAAGAATTACCAGTGTTACTTATCAAAATTTTAGTTTTGATTTAATTGGTAAAATGAATTCCTTAATTGTTAGTAATACTATTCCTACTACAATGCTACCTGGTCAAACCTATAATGCTAGTGTTACTATTAAAAACACAGGATATGAAACTTGGAGCGCAGCCAGTAAATATAAACTTGCTCCTGTAGGTTATAGTGATCCATTTCACAAATGGAAACTTATTTTATTACCTAATGACAACATTCTACCTGGGCAAATTAAAACTTTTACTTTTACTATGAAGGCACCTTTAACCCCTGGAAAATACACTTCTGATTGGCAGATGTATCAAGAAGGTATAGTTTGGTTCGGACCAAGCTTAGTTAAACAAATCGTTGTACAAAAGCCACTTAGATCTGCTTCACTTGTGAGCAATACAATTCCCACTACAATGTTGCGAGGTAGGACATATAGTGTCAAAATTGTGGTTAGAAATACTGGTTCGGACATATGGACAACGTCTAAAAAATATAAACTTGCTCCTGTAGGCTATAGTGATCCCTTCCACAACTATAAACTTGTTTTGTCACCTAGTGATAAAATTCTTCCTTCGCAAACTAAAACTTTTACTTTTACTATGAAAGCACCGCTCACTAAGGGAACATTTACTTCTGACTGGCAGATGTATCAAGAAGGTATTGCTTGGTTTGGGGAAAGTTTAGTTAAACATATTATTATAAAATAAAATATTATAAATTTATAAAAGATTTCAAACAAATAACTTAGTAATAATTGTGGACAATCCTTTTAATATGTAATAAAATATGAATATACTTATATACATTAATAAAATTCCAAAGATGCATTTATATTATAATTATATTAAAAATTACATTGATAATTAATCTAGCTATAAACTTTAGCGTTTATAACTATAATTAATAAATAAAAGATACTAGGGGGATAAATACAATGAAATTAACTAAGAAACTAACCACTTTAATATTAACACTTTCACTTGTAATCGGAACATCTATCACTGTTTTTGCTGCACCAAATGATGACGTAATTGCTGCTTTAAAAAATGCTAACGTGCCTTCAACATATGTAATTCAGGCTGAAAATTATTTAAACACAACTACCCTTACATCAGCTGAGTCTTCAGCTGTCATTGCAAAAATAGCAGATGCTAAAAGTATTGTTGCTGCATCAGGAGTAACAGATGTAACAAAACTCAGTGCTGCTGATAAGAGCGCAATACTCGCAGATATTACATCAGCAGGTAGTGCTATAGGCTTAAATGTTAGTGTTACAAAACTTGCAAATGGACAATTTTCAATAGTTTCAAAAGATCAATCTGGTACTATAGTTGGTAGCTTTACATCAAATGAAGTGAAACAAACAGGAATGGACAACTCCATTATCTATCTTGGTGCTTTAATGATAATACTAGCTGCAGGTTCTGTATTTGTTTTAAGAAGAAATAATTTAAAAGCAACTGCTTAATTAATAAATTATTGGGAGGAACTTATGGGAAGAAAATTAGTCTCAACAGGTATTCCCCATAGAAAGCGTAGAATAGGGATTCTCTTTGGGATCCCTATTTTGCTTTTTGCATGTGGAGTTACCTTAATATCAATTGGATCATATAACTATTTTAAATCCGCATACTATATATCTAGTTTATTTTTGCAAAACGATTATAAACCAACAGTACAGCCCAAATCCGTTGCAGGTCAAAATAAAATGATTTATCCAAAGTATGGAGAAAAATTTGCAGATCTCATTATAAAAAAGGCATCTATTAATGTCCCTGTGTATCATGGAGACAGTGAAGAACAACTTCTAAAGGGTGCTGGTCATTATAATGGTTCTAGGTTTCCAGGTCAAGGAAGTAATGTTGTTTTAGCTGGTCACAGAAATTCTGTGTTTAAAGGACTACAATATGTATCAAAAGGTGATATTATAACACTTAATACCACCTACGGAAAATATGTTTATAAGATATCAGAAATAAAGATAGTGAATGGAAATGATATTTCTATTGTCCAGCCTGGTAATAGTGAAAAACTGACCTTATATACTTGTTATCCATTTGATTACATAGGGAGTGCTCCTAATAGGTATGTTGTTATTTCAGATTTAATTCAAGGTACAAAAGTAAAGGGTCTTAACCAGACGGGGGGAAGCAATTAGAGATGAGAAAATATAAAGATGTATTTAGATTTTCAGTTAGCTTCTTTCTTATGTTTTCTATAATTATAATGCAACTTAGCTTTTTTGTTAATCTTAAAGTACTAGATGTAAATTTTTATAAAAATACATTAAACAAAAATGACTATTTTTCTCTAATGAGAAAAGACATAGATTATAGTTTTAATAATTTGAGTATGATAACCTCTATTCCAGAGAAAGTCTTTGTTAGCTCTGTAAGCAATGAAGATGTTAAGAAATTGGCCTATTATAACATAGATAGCTCCCAAGGCTATATGAAATATAATAATAGCTATACTGATAATAGGATAGATACTAACGTAGTTTATAATAACCTTCAAAATTACGTTCAAAAGAAAAATATTAAAATAGATGTCAATATGAAAAATCAACTTTTATCTGTCTCAACGGATGTAGGGAATATTGTGGGGAATCATTCAAATTTGTTTAATATTAGCGCGGTAGATAAATATCCACAGTTTCAAAGCTTTAGAAAACTTGTTTATTTACTTTATAATATTAAGATACTGTCCATTATTATTTTATTGTTAATGGTAGCATTACTCGCATATTTAAATAGAAGAAGGCCTAGAAGAACATTTTTATGGCTTGGTTCAAGTTTTATAGCATCATCTATAATGACGCTAATTCCATCTTTTTTAGCACTTTATTATAAAATACCAAATAGATTTGCTATTAATACCGCTTATTTAAAAGTAGCCTTAAGAGATATTGCACTTGGATATATTGAATATTTTACTATAACAGGAGCAATAGTTCTTTTAATAGGAATCTTTTGCATGTTTATTTACAATTATTTAAGTAATCATGCGCATATCAAACATCAAAGAGGTACTTCTCAATAGACTTTTTATTAAACCTGTTTGTGGACAATCCCTAAGGGTTGTATTATAATAAACCTATACATGTATATAAATAGAAAAAATTCCAAAATGAATTATATTATATACTATTTTCTAATTAATCTAGCTATAAACTTACCATTTATAGCTATAATTAATAAATAAAAATATTAGGAGGAAATGACCAATGAAATTAACTAAGAAACTAACCACTTTAATTTTAACACTTTCACTAGTAATAGGAACCTCTATTACTGTTTTTGCATCACCAAATACTGACGTAATCTCTGCTTTAAAAAATGCCAATGTACCTTCAACATATGTAATTCAGGCTGAAAACTACTTAAACACAACTACACTTACTGCAGCTGAATCTACAGCTGTTATATCAAAAATATCAGATGCTAAAAGTATATTAGCTGCATCAGGCGTAACTGACGTAACAAAACTTAGTGCTGCTGATAAGAGCGCAATCCTCGCAGATATCACTTCAGCAGGTAGTGCTATTGGTTTAAATGTTAGTGTTACAAAACTTGCAAACGGACAATTTTCAATAGTAGCAAAAGATCAATCTGGTACTACAGTTGGTAGCTTTACATCAAATGAAGTGAAACAAACAGGAATGGACAACTCCATTATCTATGTCGGTGCTTTAATGATGATACTTGCTGCAGGTTCCGTATTTGTTTTAAAAAGAAAAACCTTAGCAGTAGTAACTGCTTAATTAACTATTGAGTTGAACTTATGGTAAAAAATTAAACTCATTTAAATTTAAAAACAAAAAGGATTCTGTGTGGAATCCTTTTTGTACTTATATTACATTTCTTATTTTACCCCTTTTATTTTGATAATATTTTGATAAGATGATAATAAAGGTATATTAAACCCGTATGCTTTAACTTCATATTTTCTATTAATTCTCAATCCCCAATACAAATCATCAGAATGAATTTTAAATTCTACAAAACTACTAATATCCTTAAATACCATTAAATCACCATTTTCCATTTGTGTATAGATTAAATACGTATCTACATTAGCACGTCTTATTACTCGTTTATTTGCAATTGTTACTATATAAGTATTCCTAAAAAAATGCGGAAAGAGTATAATTACACCTATCATTACAATAAGGATAATTATTGCTTTTTTAATCTTAATCCTTGAAAAAAAGTTATTTTTGAATCGATAAGAAACATTTTTTCTCATAAAATCCCCTTTATTCTAATAAATCCATTTACTTTAATTATTACTCTTTTTCCTAAACATTAGAACATAATATATGTAAATATTTTCTAAACTCTTTTAATCTATTATATATTTTTATTCATACATGAAATATATATATATATTTGCCTTCCCTATCGAATTTTGCCGCAAAATAGAGAACGATATTTTAATAAAGTTAGAAGGTTTTTATTCTCATAACACACAATATATGCTATTATAATAATTAAGTAAGTATTTTAGGGGAAACGAGGAAATGCGTTCTGTATTTGGGCACCTAGAACGTATCGAGTTTATGGTGCAACCTACCCAATCTGCGTAAGTAGATTGGCTTTTTTTATATTCTTTTTGTAACTTTGTTAGTTAAAAGCTGTAATAACATATAAAATATAAGCTAAAGGGAGGAATTATAAAATGGGGTACAGAGGAATATTCCTAAAAAAAATGTCCGTAAGTGAGGGAATAGAATTGCTTGCCGAATATTGCACCGTAAATGGATTCGATAAAAATACACAATGGAAAAAGATTACGCATTCTACTAATTTTTTTGGATATCGTAAAAAATCTAATAAACTAGTATCAAAGAATTGGGTATCTTGTCACCCTAATAGAGGAGATCAAAAATATAGTGTATGGATTGATTTAGTAACCAAAGAAATACACGAGCTTTTAAGGTAACCACCCTCAACTTGTATTCAGTATAGTTGAAGTAGCTTAGGTGGTACTAATACCACCTTTTATCATAAAAATGCATAAAAATAAGCCTAACCAAAATGGCTAGACTTAACACTTACTTTAAATATTCCTTAATTGCTTCTTGCCATGTCCTAGTTATATCTCCAGTAGTTAATTCTAACATATAATTTCTAAGGACTGAATATTCTGGTCTTTTGGCTGGTCTTGGAAATTCATCAGTGCTACAAGGGAATACTTCTGTTTCAATACCTTTAAGCCTAAATATTTCTTTAGTGAAATCATACCATGTACATTCACCTTTACATGTACAATGAAAAAGTCCATAATTCTTGTCGTCTACGAGTTTTATTATAACCCTAGCTAAATCCACTGTACTAGTAGGCGTTCCCCTTTGGTCATTAACTACCTTTAATGACTTATTCGTTTTGCTTAAATTTAGCATAGTTTTTACAAAATTATTTCCATCTCCATAAAGCCACGCAGTTCTTACTATATAATGTTTGGGGTTGTTATTTTTAACTAATATTTCGCCCTCAAGCTTTGTTTTCCCATAAACAGTTTGTGGATTTACGCAATCAAACTCTGTTAGTAACTTATTTACATTACCACCAAAAACATAGTCTGTTGATACTTGAACAATTTCTGCACCAATTTGATTTGCAGCTATGGCTAAGTTTTTAGGTCCTATGGTATTTATCTTATATGCCATTTCTATTTGTGACTCACACATATCCACAGCAGTAAGCGCAGCACAATTAATAATTATATCTGGTTTATTCTCGTTTACAAAACTATATACTTGATTAATGTTTGATATATCTAAATCTGATTTACCAGTAAGTACTAAATCAATTCCTTTTTTCTCCCTATATTGCTTAGAAAGCTCTCTACCTAACTGACCGTTAGCTCCTGTAATTAATATCTTCATAAATCATTCTCCTCTAATTTTAATCTAAACCATTTTTAATCTAAAACAACTATAATTACAACATTATATCAAATTTTTCGGATATTCACACTTTTAAATTTAATAAACTTCCTCATATAACATAAATATTCAATATTTATGCGTCTGTCACTATATTCAAATTTTCAATTCTAGTGTTATAATATTAATAAAATATAAGGATAAGGGGTTACAAAATAATGAAGATATTGAAAAACTTTATAAGTTACTACAAGCCATACAAGTTCCTGTTTTTTGCAGATATGTTCTGTGCATTAATTTTGTCTATGATAGATTTAGTGTTTCCTTTAATTGTAAGATATTTGTTAAATGATGTTTATGTACTCAGTGATGCAAATAAAATAATTAAATATGTTATATATGTTGGGATAGCACTATTAATTATGTATATTGTAAGGTATTTTTGTCAATATTTCATAACCTCATGGGGACATATAATGGGAGCAAAAATGGAAACAGATATGAGAAAAGATATTTTTGATAATCTTCAAAAACAGTCTTTTTCTTATTATGATGAAGCAAGTACTGGAAAGCTTATGTCAAGAATAGTTACGGACCTCTTTGATATATCAGAACTTGCACATCATGGTCCCGAGGATGTATTCATATCTATTCTAAAAATAGTGGGATCTTTTGTTATACTCGCAGGTATAAATTCAAGAATAACACTTATACTTCTTCTATTTACACTAGTAATGTTGTATTTCTCATATTTCTATAATCAGAAAATGCGAGATGTTTTTACGAAAAACAAGGAAAAGATAGCAGGAGTAAATGCCCAAATTCAAGACAGTTTATCAGGTATACGAGTAGTGAAATCATTTGCTAATGAAGACATAGAAAATGCTAAATTTACTAAAGGTAATAATGAATATTTAAAAACAAAAGAGGAAAGTTATTTTATAATGGGCAGCTTTTATAGTGGTAACAGCTTTTTTCAAGGATTGCTTTATCTAAGTGCTATACTTGTAGGCGGCTTATTTATAAGTAATGGTTCATTAAAAGTATCTGACCTTGTGATTTACATACTCTATATAAATACATTTTTAATTCCTATCGATAAACTTGTAAATTTTACGGAGCAGTTCCAAAGAGGGCTTTCAGGATTTCAAAGATTTGTTGACGTCATAAACACTAGACCAGATATAATTGATAAGGAGGATGCAGTTGAATTAGTTAATCCAAATGGAGAGATATCTTTTAATAATGTATCCTTTAGTTATAATAATAGTAATAACGTATTAAGCAATATAAATATAATCATAAAGCCCGGTAGAAATATTGCACTTGTTGGTCCATCAGGTGGTGGTAAAACAACCTTTTGCAGTCTTATACCAAGGTTTTATGAAGTAAATGACGGCTCAATAACAATAGATGGCATGGATATAAGAAATATAAAACTGAACTCACTTAGAAAATCTATTGGAATAGTTCAGCAGGATGTTTATCTATTTTCTGGAAGCATTAAAGAGAATATTTTATATGGCAGACCAGAAGCCCTTGATGATGAAATAATCGAGGCAGCCAAAAATGCCAATATTCATGAGTTTATTATGAGTCTTAAGCATGGTTACGACACTTATACTGGAGAGAGAGGGGTAAAACTATCTGGTGGACAAAAGCAAAGGATATCTATAGCAAGAGTATTTTTAAAAAATCCATCAATATTAATACTTGATGAAGCTACCTCTGCACTAGACAATGAAAATGAGCAATATATTCAAAAATCATTGGAAAACCTTACGAAAAACAGGACAACATTTGTTATCGCTCATAGACTAAGTACAATAAAAAATGCAGATGAAATTATTGTACTTACTGATGAGGGAATAAATCAAAGAGGAACACATGATGAGCTTATAAAGCAAGAAGGATTATATTCTTACCTTTATAATATGCAGTTTAAGCAAATAGAATAGATTTAATAATAAAAACTCCGCACAAAATTTTGTAGCATCATATATATTAAATGAAAACAAAATGAGAGGAGTGATTAACATGGCAGTTGTATCAACAAAGGTATCAAGTGCATTAAGACTTACAATGAAAGTGGAGTTCCCACTGTAACCGCAGCCCAGGTAAATGCTCTTATGAATTTAGTCATCTCAGGCAACATCTTTGCATCAGCAGATGGTAATTTAACTGGCAAGAAAGATGCCAAGATAGTTACTACTGGTACAAGTATAATTGCTATAGCTTAAAAAAAGTGCCTTAAAGGGCACTTTTTCTGATTATCAATATATAGTGATGATGTAAAGAAAATTCTAATAGACATCTGAAAAGTGTTCCATTTGATGCTCTTTTATTTAAGTTCACATATTTATAGTAAATGAATTATAGATCTCATAAATTCGTGCCCCCCTTGTTTATAATCTCATTGTTACTTTTATGTATAATTTATAGCTTAGTTTCACGGCTATATTGCCATACCCCTATTAAGATTAAAAAATATAAGTCGATAATATA
>Ga0209125_1002091_pt1 | contig 16345 bp, 12 predicted proteins | sample BarGraIncub1131A_FD_184503 | JGI IMG/M metagenome (GOLD analysis project Ga0209125, IMG submission 184503) | Arctic peat soil microbial communities from Barrow, Alaska - Barrow Graham LP Incubations 11-31A (SPAdes) (version 2) | ecosystem: Environmental > Terrestrial > Soil > Wetlands > Peat...
TACTGAGCTATCCCTTCGGAATACATAGAATTTGCAACTTTAATGAATCCAGCGATGTTGGCACCAGCAATTAAATTACCTTCAAATCCATATTCATTTAAGAATACCTCAATCGCTTCTGGAGTTGAAGGCATATTTGCACCTTCTCCAACTGCAATACACCCATTTGCCACAAGAGTTTTCGCTGATAATTCATCTATTTCATTCTGAGTAGCACAAGGAAGTGCAATATCACACTTTATTGTCCAAATTCCAGAACACCCTTCATGATATTCTGCTTGTGGATGGTATTTAACATATTCACTTATTCTTTCTCTGTTAACTTCTTTAATTTTCTTAACTGTATCTAGATTAATTCCAGTGGCATCATATATATATCCATTAGAATCACTTAATGCAACTACATTTGCTCCTAGCTGTATAGCTTTTTCAGCTCCGTATATTGCAACATTTCCTGAACCAGAAATTACAGCTATTTTATTGTTAAAAGAATTTCCATTAGCTTTAAGCATTTCTTCAACAAAATAACACATTCCATATCCAGTTGCTTCTATTCTCGCAAGACTTCCACCATAAGGCATTCCTTTGCCCGTTAATACTCCTGTAAATTCGTTTGTAAGTCTTGTATATTGACCGAACATAAAACCAATCTCTCGACCACCAACACCAATATCACCAGCTGGCACATCAATATCAGCTCCAATGTGCTTTGAAAGTTCAGTCATAAAGCTTTGACAAAATCTCATTACTTCTCTATAAGATTTGCCCTTAGGATCAAAATCACTTCCACCCTTAGCACCGCCAATTGGTAGCCCTGTCAGTGAGTTTGAATCAGCTTCTTTACATTTATTTTTTACCATTTAAGTTATAATATATTAAGATGTCACCTACTTAGCAATTGACATAAATGGTTAATTTATCTTTCAATTAAAGAAATTATACCATATATAAAGAATTATACCATTATTTGTTTTTTTATTCATATGATAGATAATCAAAATCAACTGTCATATTGAGTTTAGGCTGTATTTAAAATTAATATGTTTAATGCACAATGTTCTTATAACGCGAATGAATTAATAAAAATAAGTAGCAGAAGTTATTATAACTTCTGCTACTTTCTTTGCTAAAATATATGTAGATTATAATAAAAAATAAACAAGGTAGCGTAAAGTAAACTCATAAATTTGTTGATATTGCAGCAATCCAGCTATTTTTTCTTACGACCGCTAAGTATTAAACCACCAGCAATAATTGCTAGTATAAAAGATATGGCATCAATAATATTCTTATTTACATTAAACTTGAAAATTGATTGTGCGATACCATAAAATATAAATATAAAAGCTATTGTTATTGCAAAAATTTGATTTCTTTGAAATTTTATTCTGAACACCACCCCTCTACGTAGAATACAAATTATAATAGAATAACTACAACTTTGCTTTAACACTGTTTATATATTCTAACTTTTCATAAACTTTCTTTTCAAGGCCCTCCTGGGTGGGCTTATAATACTGTCGGTGTTTCAAATTATCAGGCAGACACTGCATGTTAGTAAGTTTTTCATCTGTGCTATGAGCGTACTTGTAGTCCTTTCCATAACCAAGAGAATCCATAAGCTTGGTAGGGGCATTTCTTAACTGAAGAGGTACACCCTCTGCAATGGTATTTAAGGCATCTTCTTTTGCACTTTCATAAGCAGTATAAAGTGCATTGGATTTCGGCGCCATTGCAAGGTAAACTACAGCTTGTGTAAGATTTACTGTACATTCTGGCATTCCAATATAGTGGGAAGCTTCATAAGCTGAGACTGTAATTTGAAGAGCATTAGGGTCTGCAAGTCCAACATCTTCAGAAGCAAATCGAATTAATCTTCTCGCAACATACAAGGGATCTTCTCCACCCTCTAACATGCGCGCAAGCCAGTATACAGAAGCATTTGGGTCACTGTTTCTCATAGACTTATGGAGAGCTGAGATTATATTGTAGTGTTCGTCTCCTTTTTTATCATAAAGAAGAGTTTTTTTGTTCAGACATTCTTCAATTATTTTTTTAGTTAAATTTAGTTTACCTGACTCCATAGGCGTACTACTAATTGCCAATTCCAACAGATTGAGCGCTGTTCTAGCATCTCCGTTTGAAAAAACCGCTATAATCTCAAGGAGAGAACTCTCAACAAATATTGGTAGCCCCGCATACCCTCTTTGGTCCAATAGTGCATTTTTTAAAACCTTGATTATGTCATTAATGTCTAGAGGGTTCAAAACAAATACTCTAGAGCGTGATAATAAGGCTGAGTTAACCTCGAAGGATGGATTTTCAGTGGTCGCACCAATGAGAACTATATTACCTTTTTCTACATGTGGAAGAAAAGCATCTTGTTGAGACTTATTGAAGCGATGAATCTCATCAATAAACAAAATAGTTCGGATGCCTTGTTGTCGATTTTCTTTTGCTTTTGTCATGACTTCTTTAATTTCTTTTATTCCTGAAGTAGCCGCACTAAAGGTTATGAAATTAGCACAGGTAATTTCTGCAATAATCATAGCAAGAGTAGTTTTTCCAACCCCAGGGGGACCCCATAAAATCATGGAAGAAACATTATCAGATTGTATAATATTTCTCAAAACCTTGCCATTTCCTATGATATGCTCTTGACCCACATATTCCTGAAGAGTTCTAGGACGGACTCTATCAGCCAGTGGAGCCTTATGTAACATCTTATCAAATATTGAATTTTGCACATAATCCATTTTAACACCTTCACTTTTTTATTAATAAAATATAAACTTAAATAATACGGTGTTACTGTAAATTGTTCGATTTTTAATGATGATTTATATTAATTAACACCTTATCACCGTGGCTTCCAACCCAATACTGAATATCTGGATATTTTGCGTTAAGATAATCAATAAACAATAATGGATCCTCACTATTACCTGAGAACATCTCATAATGTCCTGGTACCACAAGGCCCGGTTTAACATTTCCTGCTAAATCAACTGCTTCTTGATATGTCATATTACCGATAATATTTGTACGATATTTTTTAGCATCTCTTCCGTTTATAGGAATAAACATAACGTCCAGCCTATTCCATTTTTTTAATTTAGAATGTAGCCCTTCATATATGCATGTATCGCCAGAGTGATACAATACGCACCCACTTCCTTCAATTATGAATCCTAAATATGGGTAGCTCCCTGTAACTACATCTTGATCTAAGAATTCATGAGCCGCCGCTATCCCTGTTATTTTTAGTCCTCCAGCTATTACAGATGTACCATCATCAAGGCCAATAAACCTATCCTCCAGTATGTTCAACTCCTCTGAAAGTTCCTTAATTAAAAGCTTTGGAACTACAAACTTTGCCTTTGGGGAGCTCAAAGATATTTGATGCCAAGCTCCCCTATCTATGTGATCAAGATGATCGTGACTTCCAAATATAAAGTCTGCATTTATAACTTCCTCCGCCTTAATCAATGGTGATATATTCCTACCTGGATAGTCTGATAAAAACGCATCTAAATAAATAACCACTTCTCCTAATTTCACAATATAACCCATTTGTCCAAGCCACCAGAATGCACTATTTCCTTTTTCTAAAACACAACTATCAACTTCCTCTATAAGCTCTAATCCTTTTTTCATAAAATCACCACTTTCTCATAATTTATTTAATTTTCTATTACCTATCAACTCTATATGACTCCTGTTAACTATATCCCTCTTCATTAAATTCTTTCAGGTCCCTTGGAGAACTAATATTATTCTCAATTATAAACCATTAAGCCTTCCATTTCTAATATAATCATGAATTATTATTTTTATCTATAATAATCCATTCTACCCTTAATTGATATATAAGCGGAATATTTGACTTATTTTTAAAATTGAATTATAATTTAAATAATATAATAAAAAAAACACAAATTTATCATTATTGAGGGTTTTAAAATACAAACATTTACATAATTCGAGGCGTGTTATTGAGTAATGTCAAGCAAAAGCCAAAAGGGTAGTTTATGCGCTTTTGGCTTTTAATTTCGGGAAATTTTTACTAATTCTTAGATGAATTTCCCTAAGGGTAATTAAGAGGAGGTTTTATATGCTAAATAAAAGTATTTCAGCATAGTAATCACATAATTAGTTTGTAAACGTTATTTTGTCCGAATAAATAAACTGAATATTGAAAAAATATTTAAATGAAGAGGTGTTATAAATGCAATTGAAAAAAAAATTAGTCTCACTAATTACAATTCTAGCTATGTTATTATCAATAATTCCCCTTAGCTCAGTTTTTGCAGCGGCAGGTACAACACAACTCATCGTCCACTATTATAGGATAGATGGAAAATATAAAGCAAATATAAAAGCAACTTCTTTGGATGGTAAAATCAAAGGAAAAGTTTCAGAAAAAACTACTGATGAATATGGACTTAAAATGACTTTCAACTTAAAAAGCATAAATGAAAACGGCTACATAAGCCTTGAAGTAAAAGAAGACAGTATTTTTCCAAAAGACAAAAGAAATGTAATAGCCAAAAACGGATTGGCAGAAGTATGGCTCATTGATGGTGATGCTCGCATATACAGCAAACCCCAATCCATAGATTCAAGTATTGTTACTAAGACAAACAATAAGGGGTACGTAGCTGTTGAAGATTTAACAAATTTGTTCAATCTGACTTTTGCATACGGAAAAAACGGATACATATTTGACGGTGCTGCAGCAGGTACAGCTGATATCTTAACTATTCATCACGATAGGGACTATTTTGAAATCAACGTTAACACGAACAAAATAGGCTCTAATGTTACCGCAAATATGCTAAAAGAATTTACGGATTTGGTTTTCTATGATGTAGATGGATTTAAGAAAGACAACAAATACTATTTGTCACTGGGTTATATTGAAAGGCTATTTCAAGTAGCCACTTTATCCCTTCACAACAAGGATTACTTACTTAAAAAACAGGATGTAGCTTACGATAAAGTAACCTATGCAGCTACTCCAGAGCAGGTTGGCTTCTCCTCGAAAAAATTAGACAAAATCGATGACTATATCAATCAGCAAGTTAAGGATGGTTTTCCAGCAGTAGCAATGATTGTAGTCAAAGATGGCAAAATTGTCAAAGAATCTGCATATGGCTATTTGAAAAAATATGATACTGCATATATTAATGGCAAATATGAGCCTGCGACGCTATTACCTAAGTCTCAGTGGGAACCAGCTACAGTAAATTCATTATTTGACATGGCTTCAAATACTAAAATGTATGCAACAAACTATGCAATTCAAAAATTGGTTTCTGAAGGTAAATTAAATCTTGATCAAACCATTAGCTCTTTCCCCGGCTGGGAAAATTTCAAAGATAGTTATGTAACATATACAGGTAAATGGACGCTAGGTGGTACCGGTGGACTTCCCGAAACCAAAATTATGGGTAAAGAAACAGTTACAGTACGTGATTTATTGCACCACAGTGGTGGAAATATCCCTGACCCTGAATACCCTAATAAAACTTCAGCAGGCGATTTATGGTATCAAACAAATGACTCTACTAATCGTGATGGGATAATAGATGCTATTTGCAAGACACCTTTGAAATATACACCTAGAACAAGTATTGCTTACAGTGATGTAGATTTTATGATGCTGGGCCTACTGGTTGAAAAGATTACAGGTATGCCGCTAGACAAATATGTGGAAGATAATATTTATAATAAACTTGGATTATCAAACACAGTTTTTAATCCACTTAACAAAGGCTTCAAACAATCAGAAATAGCAGCCACAGAATTAAATGGAAATACCCGTGATGGAAATATTAATTTTGGACTTATGGAGAATGGTTCACCTGTTAATATTAGAAAATATACTCTTCAAGGTGAAGTCCATGATGAGAAGGCTTGGTATTCTATGGGCGGAGTAGCTGGCCATGCGGGACTTTTCTCTACCGTAGGCGACATGGGTGTTTTAACACAGCTTATGCTAAATGGCGGTGTTTATAATGGAAAACAGATTTTCACTAAAGAAGTTGCCAATGAATTTACTACACCTTATAGCGTGGATCCAAGTAATGTGGATGCATCTACTTACGGACTAGGATGGAGACTACATTCAAAAAGCTCCTCTGCTTACTACTACTTTAATTGGGGTCCTAGCAGAAGCACCTATGGACACCAAGGGTGGACCGGGACTCTAACAATTATCGACCCAGTTTATAATATGACTATTACTATACTCACCAACTTAAGGCATTCGGAAGTAATCACTCCTCCCAATGGATTTGCAGGATCCACCTATCCAATTGGTAGTCTTGCACCTATATCAGGAATGGTATATGGATCGCTTATGAGTGAGAAAACTCCTGTAGATAATTTAACTATAAAGTAAAAAAGTTTAGAATTAGTAATATAAATTAAAGGAGGATTAATACAATGCAAAAAAAAATCAAAGTGATTTTATCAGCAATATTAACTACAACTTTATGTTTATCATTAGTAACATTAAACTACAATAAATCAGCTAAGGCGGTAGCTAATCCTAAAGTTACAGTAGGTATAGATAATATCGATAGTTATAAAGATTTATTCCAAGGTAAAAAAGTAGGTTTAATAACTAATCCATCAGGTATGAATAGTAATTTTGCAAGCACCATAGATGTGTTAAATTCAAAGACTAATTTAACAACATTATTTGCAGCTGAACATGGAATAAGAGGAAATAATCAAGATGGTGGAACCATAGGTAATGAAATAGATGTTAAAACTGGACTTCCTGTGTACAGTTTATATGGAAAAGATAAAAAACCTACTGCAGATATGCTAAAAGATGTAGATGTACTTGTTTATGATATGCAAGATGTAGGAGCTAGATTCTATACGTTTATAAATACCATGGCATATGCAATGCAAGCTTGCGCAGAAAACAATAAAACTTTTGTTATTTTGGACAGGCCTAATCCAATAGGTGGAAATGTAGAAGGTACAATTTTAAATGATATAGATACTGATGCAAACGGCAAACAAAAATATGTATCGTTCGTAGGTATGTATCCAATACCACAAAGATATGGTATGACAATAGGTGAATATGCGAAGTACTTAAATAAAACTCAAAAAATAAAATGTGACTTAGAGATTGTACCAATGAATGGATGGACAAGAGATATGTATTATGATCAGACAGGGTTAAAGACTTGGGTAATGCCATCACCAAATATGCCAACTTTAGACACCGCCACAGTATATGCAGGAACTTGCGTATTTGAAGGAACAAATGTATCCGAAGGAAGGGGAACTACAAGACCATTTGAACTTATAGGAGCACCCTGGATTAACTCTATTGATCTAGCTGATAAATTAAATAGTTTGAATATTCCAGGTGCTAAGTTTAGAGCAGCTTCTTTTGCCCCAACTTTTTCAAAATACTCAGCAACTGATACCATATACAACACTACAGGAAAAACACAGAATTGTGGAGGTGTTCAAGTTTATGTAATAGATAGAAGCAAATATAATTCTATAAAAACAGGACTTGCAATGCTTTATACTATAAGAGATATGTACCCTAATGATTTTAAATATAGAGCTGATAATTATTTAGATCTTCTTACTGGAGATAGTTATGTAAGAGAAGGCACCTACACGCTTCAACAATTATTTGATAGAGTAGATAAAGAATCAGAAGAATTTAAAAAATCAACAAAAAAATTCTATATTTATTAGACCGCTGAATACCCTTGTAATTAAAAAGCAAAGATGTCAATTTAATTACTTTTAATATCTAAACATGCATAGTTACTAATAATTTAAATGGAGGGATATATAATGAAAATTTGCAGACTAAACAAAAGGTTATTATCAACAGCACTTACTTTATTATTGATAGCCACCATGTCTATTACACCAAGTGCCCAAACAAAAGCATTGACTCCTGAGGATCAAGCAGCAGAAATAGTTTCAAAGATGACAATAGAAGAGAAAGTTGGACAAATGTTAGTGCCTGACTTTAGAAATTGGAACGGCAGTGGATTTACTGTTATGAATGATGAGGTTAAGGGTGTTATTGAGAAATATCACTTAGGAGGAGTTATTCTATTTGCCGAAAACGTTAAGGGAACTGAGCAAACCGCAAGACTTGTAGATGGGCTTCAAAAGGCTTCACCAGTAATTCCATTGCTTATAACTATAGATCAAGAAGGTGGAATAGTTAGAAGACTTCAAACTGGTACAGGCATGCCTGGCAACATGGCTCTTGGGGCTACTCGCTCTACCGACTTATCCTATAAAGTAGGAAATGTAATAGGCAGAGAGTTAAATTCACTTGGAATAAATGTTAACTTTGGCCCTGATCTAGATGTAAATGTAAACCCAGCAAATCCTGTTATAGGTGTCAGATCCTTTGGTTCAGATCCTAAAATGGTTTCTGACTTAGGTGTAGCTTATATTAAAGGGGTCCAAGCTGCAGGTGTTGCTGCGACTGGTAAGCACTTCCCAGGACATGGAGATACAGCAACTGACTCACATTTAGGGCTTCCAATTGTTACTCATGATATAGATACTTTAAACAAAGTTGATTTAGTACCCTTTAAGGCAGCTATTGCGAGTGGTGTAGATGCGATAATGACAGCTCACGTTGCTTTCCCAGCAGTTGATGATACAAAAGTTATTTCTAAAAAAGATGGTACGCTGGTTAATCTTCCGGCAACACTTTCGAAGAAAGTTTTAACAGGACTTTTGAGAACTGAACTAGGCTTTAAGGGAGTTATTTCTACAGATGCTCTTAATATGCAAGCGATAAGTGAGCACTTTGGACCAGAACAATCTGTAATAATGGCTATAAACGCAGGTACAGATATAGCTTTAATGCCCGCAGTAGTACAAAACGCAGATCAAATTGCCAATCTTGATAAGGTATATAATGCAGTAGTTAATGCTGTAAAAACTAATGTAATTCCTGAATCAAGAACTACTGAATCTGCAACTAGACTTATAACCCTTAAAATAAAAAGAGGTATATATGATCCAACAGGTAGTATAACTAAACTACCAATAGATGAGAGAGTAGCTAAAGCTATGACTATAGTTGGAAGTGCTGAGAATAAAGCAATAGAAAAAGAAGCTGCTGAAAAGGCAGTAACTCTTCTTAGAAATAAAGGAAACATACTTCCCTTTAACCTTAAAAGTGGAAAGAAAATAGTATTAATTTCTTTAAGCGCAGCAAGAAATACTTCAATGGTAGATGCAATAAATTCTGTTGCTAGTAAAAATAATCTTAAAGATATAGATATAAAGACCTTCATATATTCATCAGCAGCTAAATTATTAACACCCGAGCAAAAGGCTGCTATTGATGATGCTAATTATGTAATAACTAACAGCGTAAATATGGCTCCAGATGCTTCTGGCAGTTACTATGATATAGACTATATAAATAGTGTAGCTGATTATGCAAACAGCAAAAATAAACCAATGGTAAATATCTCAGTAAGAAATCCCTATGATATAATGTATACTCCAAAGGTTAAAGCTAATATTGCTGTTTATGGAAACTTAGGAAATGACCCAGCTAATCCACCAGCAGCACCTAATATTCCAGCAGGAATCAATGCTGTATTTGGGCAAATAAATCCAACTGGTAAATTACCAGTTTTCGTTCCAGATCCAATAGATAAAACTGTGAATTTATTTGATTTTGGTTTTGGGTTAATATATAAGGCAACCAAAATGGAGGCTGAGGCCCTCATTGCTAAAGCTAATAAAAGCTTGTGCCAGAGTGATTTAGATTTTGCTAAAAATTTTGTGAACTCTTTGCCTGATAACCCTGAAAAAACTAAACTTATAAATAAGATTGCTGAAGTTCAAAAGAGAATTTAATAAAAGTATATTAAAAAACAAGAGTAGAAATGTTTTATATTTCTACTCTTGTTTTTTATTTAACACTTATTGTTCATATTTATTTATAATCATATCTAAAAGATTTTAATATTAGAATCCAATCCTTCAAATTGCATATTATAATAATATGCATACATACCTTCCTTTTTAAGAAGTTCTTTATGATTACCTCTTTCTTGTATACCCTCATCATTTATAACTATTATCTCATCCGAATTTCTTATTGTACTTAACCTATGAGCTATAACTATTGTAGTTCTATCTTTTAAAAGTTTTTCAAGAGAATTTTGTATATGTCTCTCACTTTCGTTATCCAATGCTGAAGTCGCCTCATCTAGAATTAAAATCGGAGGATTTTTTAAAAATACCCTTGCAATGGAAATTCTCTGTTTTTGTCCACCAGAAAGTTTTACTCCACGCTCACCAACATAGGTATCATAACCTTCATCAAGCCCCATTATATAGTCATGAATATTAGCGTTTTTAGCTGCCTCAATAATTTCTTTATCAGAGGAATTAAGCTTACCATATGCAATGTTTTCTTTTACACTGCCAGCAAACATATATACATCTTGTTGTACAACACCAATAGAATTTCTAAGAGATTCAAGTGTAAGATCTCTTATATCTTTTCCATCTATTGTAATGCTTCCAGAAGTTATGTCATAAAATCTTGGAAGAAGCGAACTGAGAGTAGTTTTTCCCCCTCCAGAAGGACCAACAAGTGCTATGTTTCTCCCAGCCTTTATTTTTATGCTTATGTCATTTAATACATTATGTTCGTCACCATAACTGAAGAATACATTTTTATATTCTATATTTCCCTCTACATCGGTAAGAGTTACAGCATCTTGTTTATCCATTATAACAGGTACTGTTTCTATAACCTCCATAAACCTCTGAAATCCTGCATATCCTTTTTGAAATAGTTCTGTAAAATTAATTAATATATCTATAGGGTTTATAAATATATTTATATAAAGAGCATAGACTACAAGATCTGAGACTTTTAAGGAACCCTCAGTAATAAATAATGATCCAGCTACTATTATTACGACATATAAAATTCCTTCGAAAAAAGTATTTCCAGCAATAAATTTACCCATTGCAGTATAGCTTTGTACCTTAGAATTTAAATACTCTTTGTTTCTTTTATTAAACTTTTTCTTTTCTATTTCTTCATTTGCAAATGATTTTACAACTCTAATTCCTGACAAACTATCCTGTACTGCAGAGTTTATATTTGCTGTTTTTTTCCTATTATCCAAAAATATTTTACGCATTTTCAAATTTTGATAAGTTGAAAATACTACCATTATTAAAGTAACACCTAATAAAATAATTGTCATTTTCACATTTATGAATAATAGTATTGTAAAGGAGCCTAAGATTTTAAGTGCTGAGATAAGTACGTTCTCCGGACCATGATGTGCAAGTTCTGAAATATCAAACAAATCTGATATTAGCTTAGACATCATTTCTCCAGTATTATTTTCATCATAATATGAAAATGGTAAACTTTGAAGATGACTAAATAAATCTCTTCTCATATTATTTTCCATTCTAGCCCCCATAATATGTCCCCAAGTAGCTATAAAATATTGACAGAAATATTTTATTACATACATACACAGCAATGCTATGCCAATATAGCCTATATTATGAAGGATAAATTGTTTATCTTTCGTAAAGAAGTTTTTCGAAAGATAACTAAGAATTACTGGAAAAGATATATCTACCGCAGAAACTACTAGTGCACAAAACATATCTGCAAAAAAAAGAAGCTTATAAGGCTTATAATAACTAATGAATTTTTTAAAAATGTCCATAATATCACCCTTTCTGTTTCTATGAAAAATGTATAATAGCTATCACGAATTTTTTTTATTCATCATATTATACCAATAACATTTAACTAAACGCAATGGAAAGAATGTTTGTAATTATTTTTTCATTGTGTTTATCAATTAAAAGAAAGCTTAGCCTAGCTACACTATAGCACCCTGGGGGTCCAGAAAATTTTTAATAACTAAAAAAAGAAGGAAATATTGAAATTTCCTTCTTTTTCATTTAAAGTTAATTTTTAATTCCCTATTTAGCCTCTTTAATGCTCTCTTTTCAATTCTAGAAACATAGGATCTAGAAATTCCTAGTATCAATGCAATTTCTCTCTGAGGTAGAGGGATGCCATTAGGAATTCCATAACGCATTTGGATTATTGTTTTTTCTCTATCATTCAAAGCAAAATTTATCTTATCATAAAGATCTTTTATTTGCATTTTATTTTCTACTATCTTAAAAATAGAATCTTCATCACTACTTAATATATCTATAAGGGTTATCTCATTTCCCTCTTTATCAGTACCAATAGGGTCCTGCAAATACGCGTCTCCTTTTGTTTTTTTATTATTGCGAATAAGCATGAGTATCTCATTTTCTATGCACCTTGCAGCATAGGTAGCAAGCCTTGTTCCCTTACTTGTATTAAAGGAATCAATAGCTTTAATTAGTCCCACAGTTCCAATGGATATGAGGTCATCCACATCTTTTCCTGGGTATGAATATTTTTTTACTATATGTGCAACTAGTCTCAAATTATGTTCAACGAGTATTCCTTTAGCTAGTAAATCTCCCTCATTAAACTTTGTTAAATAAGATTTTTCTTCTTCTTCACATAATGGTTGAGGGAACGAACTATTCCCAGTTATATAAGCTGTCAATAATGTAATGTTTCCAATCATATCTAATAAACAATTTATGAACAACAAAGCTGTTCCTCCAAATAGTGCTTATTAATATAATATGATTGTTTTTATTAAAGTTACCTATAAATGAATCTCATTTAACTATTTTTTTAATTTCTTTTACTTCAGGTTAATTCCTTAATTGTCCTAACTACTTGTTAGTTTAAAGTCTAACCTTTTTCATTTGAAGCTGAAAAGAGCATAAAAGTAGCCACTCTCTTAAGGAAAGTAGCTACTAACTATCGCTTACTTTATTCACAAGCTATTTCATATAATATTCATAATGTATTAAAATGATTCCATCTTCTAACTTTTTATTTTTATTAATTTATAAAATGGGAAAAGGGAGCTAACTGCTCCCTTCTAATTATAAATTATTTTCGTAAGTTTCTACCATTTTCTTAACCATTTGTCCGCCAATTGAACCTGCTTCTCTAGAAGTTAATTCTCCATTGTATCCATCTTTTAAAGTAACTCCAACTTGACTAGCTGCTTCCATTTTAAACTTGTTTAGTCCTTCTCTAGCTTGTGGTACTAATGTTCTGTTTGCCATGTAAATTACCTCCTCTTTATTTAATAATGATTTTCAATTGCATTATTATTTTGTACATTATTATAAAGAATATTCATAGTAATTTAAGTCTATATTATTAAAATAATGTATAAATGGTAAGTTATAGGACAGATATCTTCGATTTAGGGGTGGATGAAAAACTTCCAAATACCTGTAGATATAATAATTATAATTATATCAAATACGGCAGTTTGAAACATTATTTTTGGGTTTTTAATCCTCATATAAGATAAGTAATTCAATACGCTTACACAAATTAATAGACAAACGGAGTAACATAAAAAAATAACTGTCATTATAGATAATAATTTAATGCTTGTTATACCTCCATATACCACCATACAAAAGCCAAGACTAATAGCAAGTCTAATGATGAATGGAGATTTCTTTTTTTCCTTTCCTATTATATATGGATTATATTGACCTTTATTAAATAGATAAATACTTCTAATGATATCATAAGAAAATAAAGCAGTTAAAACTACTATATAAAGATAGCTTACCATAAATATTTCGCCTCCAAATAGTGAAATTTAGTAAATACATCACTTCTTATATTCTCTCCCCTTTTAGTAGTACACAACATTTTACTATTGTGTCCTTATTCTATTAAATGCCATAAGAAACCCGGCTAAAATTATCATAGACACTAAATAAATAGATGTACCCAAACAGGCAGCAATTAAATAACAGTTCGCACCTAATGAATTGAATGAAATTATTATTTTTTTCTTCCAAAGCAATCTGCAAGCTTGCCACCTATAACTCCACTAACATAATATATAGTGTATTCGCTTATATGTTTAATTTACTTATCTTATATAGAGAAGTATATAATTTTTGTTTATTTAAGTATCCATATACTATATTTCTACATTAATTTCCATTTTCCTTTATACAGAGTAATATTATGTAAATAAATACTAATTTCAGTTTTAAATCAATTTACTATTAATAACTGTAGTGCTATTTACTGCAATGATATTTTTACTCTTTATCACTGTGTTGTACGTGGAGGGTGGGAGACTTGTCTGCTAATTTATAGGGTCGATAATAATAAAGGACCATACTGCTAGAAGATATATGATTTAACAAGAGATGGTAAAGAACTTATTAACTCCGAAAGCATTTTAAATAACTAGAAGTTGCCCTCTTGCTATTTTTAGAAGGATAGACTTTACATAGTTTTTATACAGAAAAATAGCTAGTAAATACACTAAGTTTTACAAGCTACTCATTTAATATATTATTTGTCCAACTTGGCTTGTTTTTATCTTTCCAAATTACTTTTTCATTTTGAGATAAAAATCATTTTTTCTTAAATTCCTTATTATCTAAAATAATAACCCCTGAATTATCTTCCTTTGCTGCCTTCTTTGTGTGATTTACAAGTTTTATAACGTCCTCGTATGATTGTTTTGCTCCCTTTACAAGCAAGGGCACTCCTATAAAATCAATTTTTAGCCACCTAGAAAAAAATCCACCAAAGGTCATTGGTAGTGGAACAGTTGGCGACGTATTGGAAAATATAATTTTCGCATTTAATAGATTTTGTTTATGAAGCATAGAAGCTAAATTATATAATCCTGGAATTAAAACCTTTGAACGTCCCCTACCTACAACATAGACTTCGTTTCCATCTTCATCGCTTCCATAATAAAAAAGTTCTCCACAATTCCCATATACTAACTTATTAAAGTTAGGTAATTCCAATATTTCATCCTTAGTCGGTTCTCGGGTTTCATCCAGCATTTTTAAGTGATAAGCAATTGCTAAAATAGATGAGTGAGTTCCTCCATAACAATTATATATGTATATCATTTAAATCACCTGATTTCTTATTTTTTAGTTTTGTTTTAATAATTGTAGTATATGCATTAAACATTGTTATTAATCGTTCTTTACAATCCGTTACCACTACCAAACCTAATCTCTTAATAATTTCATTAATCTATGTGCACTTCCATTAGCATTAACAATATCTTCATCTGTAAGGCCTGCCTCAACCGCAATCTTATAAGCTTTACCAAAATACCCTACATCCTCCGATTTGTGTGCATCACTTCCCAATGAAAATTTAACACCCATATTCTTTAACTTTTTTATTGTTTCAATATCCATATTCCTATGACTTCTGTTAATTTCCAAAGCAGTATTTCTTTCAACAGCAATCTTTCCAATTTCAAAAATATCTGGATTAACATGCTCCAAAGGATGATTTAATATTGTAATTTGATATTTTTTAATAGCATTAATTGCAGCTTCTGTAAAATTCCTCAATAAAATTGGATTTTGTACTGCTCCAGGATGATAACCCGCACAAATTATGTCCAGGTAATCAATTACTTCATCTTTAATATCTATGTCCCCTTTTTTAGTAACAATATTACATTCTACGCCAAGAAGAATCTTAAAGTCATTCTCCTTCAATAATGAACTGTTATTATAATCATCAATTAATTTACGTATTTTTTCATATTGATTTAGTTTCATCCCGAAGGTAATATGTTTATAGCCATGGTCTGTTATGGCAATTTCTTTTAATCCTCTTTTTATTCCAGCTTTAACATTTGATTCAATACTTCCTTTTGCATGTTCCCCCAAAATAATATTAAATAAGGGAATATGTCCCTTTGCAATATTAGTATGAGTATGATAGTCTGCAATAATCTTAAAACTCATTTTATCCCCTCCATGGTTCAATATCTTTAAATTAGCCGCTTCATTATCAAATTGAAAAGCTTCTTGTATCCACATATGCAAATTTCCTATGGCATGTTTATCATCCAGTTTTATTTTGCCCATATTACCGGATAATACTTACCTCCTAGTGGTGCTAAAAGACCACCTAAATTTCTTGGTATCCATCTCATTTCAGCTATTACAATCTTTTCTGCTAAAATAGGATAGTTATAGAAAATTTCATGTTTGGTTTTTTAAACTATAGTGGGTGTTGGTATCACTGATATTGATAATGATTGTTCTAATTTAAAAATAAAACGAAGAAACTTTACTAAACCTTATCATTTAATAAAACCATATGTATATGGTCTTCCCACTTACCATGTATCTTATAAGCTTTTCAGCATCTGAGCCCAAATCCTTTGAGTTATAA
>Ga0209125_1002092_pt1 | contig 16324 bp, 18 predicted proteins | sample BarGraIncub1131A_FD_184503 | JGI IMG/M metagenome (GOLD analysis project Ga0209125, IMG submission 184503) | Arctic peat soil microbial communities from Barrow, Alaska - Barrow Graham LP Incubations 11-31A (SPAdes) (version 2) | ecosystem: Environmental > Terrestrial > Soil > Wetlands > Peat...
AAGTTATTATTTGTAAATTTAAAACCATAAAACAAGAAACATAGCCCTCTGTTTGTAATATTAATAGAAAATTTTATGCTAAATATATTATACTATTTCTAGTATGTTCTTCTTGAGGTAAATTATACAATATATATATATATTAAATACTCAACCCCAATATTGTATATTTTTCATAAAGTTCGTTATTGATATGAAATACGAACTTTATAAACCAATAAAAATGATATATTTCTACTCTTCAGATAAATAGGTAAAAACATCAAAAATAAAAGCTTATAGAACAGATTGATATTTGTTCTATAAGCTTTTATAGATTGATATTTTCAAACAGTTGTTGTGCACACGTTAGGATTAGTCATAACTATAAATTTACACGCTTATAGCCGATTATTGTTCCATTACTACCTATACCCCTAACTTAAGTATATTTTTTATACACTTTACCTGCCCCACTGTAAGAATAGGAAATTAGTGGGCAATTTTTACTTACTCAGTGAATATCTATTTTTTTCTTATTAATCACACCTTTGGTAAGCTTTGAAAGCTTAATATTAAGTACTCCATCTGTAAAAGAAGCATCTATTTTGTTAGCCTCAATATTATTAATGTAAAAACTTCTCTTAAACTCTCCATAATGTCTCTCACGTCTAACATAGTTATCCTTTTTATCTTCTACAGAATCGTCTCTCTTTGAACTAATGGTGATATAGTTATTGTCATATTCAATATTGATTGCTTCCTTTTTAATGCCTGGCAAATCAGCCTCAATAATATACTCATTTTCATTTTCCTTAAGATCAACTCTAAAAGCATTGCCTATAAAATTGGATGGAGCTAAAAAATCATCATTAAAGAAGTTGCCAAGCAGTTTATCAAAATAATCACCTCCATTTGATATTGAATTGTTGTTTTTTTTGAAAGGAACCATTTCAAACATTCTAAAAACCTCCTTAATAACATTTATTTTATTTATAATAAAATAAATTAAACAGAAAGTCAAAGTTAGAAAATCGATAAAAAAACGAAAACATGAGATTGATTTACTTAATTTAGGCTAATCTTAATTTTTGAAAATATATGAGGTGAAATGCAATAATATCAGGTAGTACAAGGGATGGGCAAATGGATTGTTATGAAAAGGTGAAGACAACTTTTATGACATCATATGATGCCAACACAAAAGGGAGAGTTTGCGTGACACTAATCTCTGTAAATGGCTAGAGGATAATAATCCAATTTAAGGTTATAATATTAATAACAACATTTGTTGTTATACATAAATGAGGCAGTTAGTTGTGCAACGTACCTCATAAATATTAAGCATCCTTTTTGATATGTTTTAGAACCTTTTAAAGAAATTAGCTTATTTTGCGGAGCTAATTTCTTTTTTTGTCTGAGTCTTATTCACTTCATATGGTGGTTAGATCTAACCTCAGTAACAAACTCACATTAAGAACATATGATGTTAAGGTAAATAAACCATATGGAGATAGAGAATTTAAGGGATGGCCATTAGCTATCCCTTCTTTGCGTTTATTGATGTTATTTACTCAGAGAATTCCATTGAGACCCGAATTGCAGTAACATTACTTTTATCTTGGACCTAAGTGATACCCTCTAGAATTTGGGGCAAACGCAAATAACTTCAAAGGTTTTTCCATTATTCATTACTTACTGCTCGATAAAATTATTAGTAAATATCTGAAAGCTCCACTCGTATATTCTGATTTCCTCTTGACATTTCGCTACTATATATTGTATTTTCATGAGATACCTCTCCTGAAGGCAACATAACTTTAAACTTACTTCCCTTCCCAAATTCACTTTCGACATATATACTACCACCGTGTAATTCTACAATCGATTTAACTAAACTTAAACCAACACCTGTACCCCCTGTATTTCTTGCTAGAGATTTATCTACCTGTTTAAATCTATCAAATATCATATCTAAGTTCCCTTCTTCAATTCCAATGCCATTATCTTCGACTGATATTTGTATAAATTCATTCATATCCTTAATGTCTACAAGTATTTCATCACCCGCATCTGAAAATTTTATCGCATTTGATATAAGATTTAATACTATTCTCTCTATCTTCTCTGTGTCACAAGCAATAACATTTTCTTCTATATCCGTATCAAAAATAATATTTAAACCTTTACTTTCAGTATAGTTAGTTACAGACATTACTATTTCTTCTACAACTTTGACTATATTATTATTTGATAAGTTCAATTTAAGGAATCCTGCTTCAATTTTAGATATATCAACTAGGTTATTAATAAGTTTAGATAATCTATAGGAATTTTGCTTAATTGATTCTATATATTTAATAATTGTATCTTTCTTATCGTCTAATGAGCCATCCTTACAAAACATATCAAATAACTGAGCTGTTGAATAAATAACATTTAATGGTGTTTTAAGTTCATGAGAAATGTTAACAAGAAATTCTCCCTGTGCCTTATTAGCAATGATTAACTCTTTATTAGCAATGATTAACTCTTCTGCCCTGTCTGCTTTCTCTTGGCATTCTTTAAATCTCATTTCTAGATGCTCTCTAACCTGTCTATAAAAAATATCATTCATAATTCATCATCCTTCATCATCATCATCCTTCGGTTTACTTTTTCTCTTATTAATAAGTTCTTCAATTAGTGATGTTAAAATTTTCGTTGAAGTTAATTTTGCTGAGAGTATTTTTTTCAAGATAAAATCAGGTTGTTTACATACTTTATTCATCTATAAATACAATAATTGAAAATAAACTTATTGAATTAAATATGTAATAATAAATTTTTATTGTTTATATATATTAATATAATTCAAAACTCCATTTAACTTATATTAATACTAACGAATTTTATTAATTTTACCATGTTTTTACTATTAAAGATAGTAGCTACTAGCTATTATCTACTTTTTTCTTGAAAAAATACACTAACAATTTATTATCGATATGAAAAAGGTTCAAGTAAATTATGCTATGCAATTGAAGAAATGGCACCCAATGAAAATATTTAATTTTGAGTCATCTTAGTTGGATACACTTATGACTAAGTATATCCAACTAAGAAACTTAAATTTGATTACTCACAATATACGATTACAAATAAAGTATTTATATAATTTCATAGTTGTGTACATATGAAATAATTTTCTATAATTTTCTATATTTATATTGGTTTTGTAGTGTCTTCTCTATTCCTACAATAATTTTAGTTCCTTCATTTTTTGAAAATTTTAAAATTATAGAACCTAATTTTGTTCTGTTCCCTTTGGCTATGCGATTCCATTCAAAACCTCTAAACAGTTCTTTTACTACAAATACTTCATCTTTTTCTAGTTCTTCTAAAGTTCCTTTTACAATTTCAAATAATTCTATAAGCGATGTATTTGAATTAATATTTATCACAATTAAAACCTCCTTGTATAGCTTAACCATATTTAAATAAATGTATAAAAAACATATGTTAGTAAGCAATCTGACCAAAAAAGACATCTGCATTTTTTAATAAAATTAGATTTTGACTTGAATAACTCCCTTCAAGATAATTATATATTATTTTAAAGGGGGTCATTCAAATACTTATTTTCTTATTATTTTAAAAGTTGAGTAATAGTTAGTGGACCTACAATCCCGTCTTGTTTTAACCCTCTTGAAGTCTGAAACTTCTGAACCGCTAATATCTCATATACTATATTTTTTAAATCATCAATATCCTTATATTTCACAAAAATTATGTAGTCGTCATCAGAGGCGGATGCTTTTTTCATTAGTAGGCTTAATAGTATTTTCCGAACTATTCCCATGTTTTTGTATATAACGATATAACGTTGCCTGACTAATTCCATACATTTTTACTATTTCGCTAATGCTATATTCTTTAGAATTGTATAGTTTTAAAGCTTTTTCAATATATCTCTCTTTAACTTTAGGTCTACCACCTTTTCGTCCTCTTGCTCTCGCACTTTCTAAATCTTCTTTTGTCCTTTGCACTATAAGATCCCTCTCAAATTGGCTAAATGCTTCAAAAACTGTAAGCATTAAGTTTCCTTGTGGCGTACTTGTATCAAAATTTTCCTTAATACTTATCAATATTATTCTCTTACTTTAAAAAAAGTAGTTGAACCCCTAAAATGGATCCTATATGATAGACACTGAAAAAAGTCTTATGAATTTAAATCTTTATTTATAGCTGAACATGGTATGGGAAAATTACCAATTCAGATTTTTCAGGATACTGGTTTTGATGTAAATTTACTGGGTAATATTAGGATCTGGGCTGCTAGTAGAAGGTGGCGTGCTGCTTACAAAAAATCTGGCGAATTAGATCTTAGAGATACTAGCAAATTTGCAAGTGGACGTCCCCTTACACGTGAATTAACGTTAGAATAAATAATTTCAAAGAAAGATGCTGAAATTGAATATTGGAAAGCTGAAGCAGAACTATTAAAAAAATTGAATCGCAAGAAAGGCAGGTGAATCAGCGTTTAAGAGCCGATTACATAATGTAATATTTATTGTATTTTATTACATTAGAATTTTTAAGGAATCCGCTTCATTTACCATATATCCACTTAAATGTTAGCCGAATTTTCTTATCGGTACTTTCGCACAAATTGCGAGCCCTACCCCATTATGGAATACTAAATAAACTTGCAAAAGGTAAAATTCGTAAGGATATTATTGTTCGATATTGGGATGATATGCTTAGAATTGCTGGTTCCTTAAAAATGGGTGTAGTAAGTCCAACTGAACTTCTTCAAACATTACAGTGTAATGGAAAACCAACAATGTTAGGGAAATCGATAGGAGAATTTGGTCGTATTTATAAAACTCAATATTTACTTACTTATGTTGATGACGAAGGATATCGTCGCAAAATATTAACACAATTAAACAGAGGCGAATCACGTCATAACCTTGCAAGAGCAGTGTTTTACGGTAAAAAAGGTGAATTACACCAGGCATACAGAGAAGGTCAAGAAGATCAACTAGGTGCACTAGGACTTGTTGTTAATGCAATTATTATCTGGAATACAATGTATATGGAATTAGCTATTGAAAATTTACGTAAATCATATGAATGTGTTTATATTGATGATATAAAAAGATTATCACCATTAGGATATGAACATATTAACATCATGGGTAAATATTCATTTAAGGTATCAGAAGAAATTAGAAAAGGTATGTTAAGATCTTTGCTTACTTTAGAAACTGAAATAGAATAAATTTAATATGGTAACAGCTAATAAGTATAGTGTATTATTATCTGCTACCATATTTTTACACGCTTATAGCCGTTTTCTGTTCCATTACTACCTGTACCCCAATATCTGTTCTTGCTGTGGTAAAGGTAAAATGATTACAAAAGATAAGTTAAATCGTCAAAACTATTCTCCGCCAGGAGAGGCAAATAAAATAGCATAAAGTTTTAATTTAGCGGAGGGGGAAATTACGTCTATTCATAGAAAATAATCAAAGTTTAAAAGGATTTAAGATACTTTTATAGAAATTATAGTAATTATTCTTAATGTTAAAGCAAATTTCAGAAAGAGGGAAAAGATTGAATCGCCATAGTAGTGGAAACGCGGCATCGTTCTTTAGCTTGTTTCAGAAATTGAGCAATTTTAGTGACTATCATCATTTAAGTATATACTTATGGTGATAGTTTTGGTCATCTCAACATCTGAATTCAAACCTATTCAGAATATGACATAAAAATTCACTTAATTATGCTATTTTTATCTATTCTATAGGAAAGTCTATAACCCTCTAAAAAAACAAAAAAACACAATGCCGTGAAAAGTAGACTTACACGACATTTGTATTAATAAACTTATTATACTAAATGATGTATTGGTATAAGAGTATGATTCATACTCTACCTAAAATTATTCATAAATCCGCTAATTTTATTTAAATCTATCTCACAATCTACTAAAGGCTTACCATTCTTAAGGAAATCTAATTTATCAGTGAAATCAGGGTTTTCTTCTCTATATAATACTCCTACTGGAATCTTATCTCCCCATTCCATTGATTTCTCCATTGCTTTTAATTTGTTGGTCGGATCATAACTTTTATCAAGCATATATATCCTATTTTTATACCATTGATGCGTATTAACTTTATTAAAACTTACACAGGGTTGAAGAATATCTACAAGTGCATATCCTTTATGATTTATTGCTTGTAGCATTATCTCTTTTAGTGTTTCTTTATCATTACTAAAAGCTCTTGCCACAAAGCCTGCTCCAAGCGTAATCGCAAGTAAAACTGGATTCATTGGTATATTATTTGAACCATATGGTTGTACCGTAGTTACATGTCCCATATCCGAAGTGGGGGATGCTTGGCCTTTTGTTAAGCCATAAACTTGATTGTTGTGAACAAAATGGGTTATATCAACGTTACGTCTCACATTATGAATGAAATGATTTCCACCTTCTCCATAGGCATCTCCATCGCCTGTATCCACAATTACTGTCATTGCCTTATTAACAATTTTAGCGGCAATTGCTGGTGGCAGAGCTCTTCCATGTAGTCCACAAAAACCATTTGTATTTATATACTGTGCAGTTTTGGCTGCTTGACCAATTCCACCTACTATTAATACCTGATGAGGTTTCTTGCCAAGCGTTATAAGTGTGTCTTTTAATACCGACAATATGTTTACATCTCCACAACCTGGACACCAAGCTGTTTCTGAAGTAGAAATACTACATTCAACCATGTTATATAACCCCCTTTAACTTTTTAACTATATCTTCAGAGGCTATTGGTCTTCCATCATATCTTAAATAACTTCCATTCATTTGTATTCCCGTATTTTCTCTTATAAGTAACGCAAGTTGACCTGTCGCATTTTGTTCAACATTTATTATTTTTTTAACCTTAATACTCTTCTCTTTAATCAATTTATCTGGTAATGGCCACACATCTCCAAATACTAAAGCACCATATTTTTCTGTTCCCTGCGCATTTAAAAGTTTAACCGCCTCTTTAATTGGACCGTATATTGATCCCCATCCAACTAATAAGGTATCTATATCATCTTGCCCTATATATTCAGGTTCTAATAAATCTTCCTTTAGAAACTCCATTTTTCTTAATCTTTTGTCATTCATTATAACTCTTACCGATCCCGATTCTGTTATGTGGCCAGTTTCGTCATGCTCATCACTATCAACTAAAATAGTTTTACCTGGTATTCTACCTGGAGTTATTCTAGGAGAAACCCCAGATTCAGTTACTTCGTACCTATTGTATAACTTGTCACCCGTATAGTCTTCTTCACTTAAGTATCTTTCAATTTTAATCCTTTTAAAATCAAAAGGGTTTACTGTTTTAAGACTATCTGCGAGAAATTGATCTCCTAGCAAAATTACTGGAATTTGGTATTTATCTGCTAAATTAAAGGCTCTCATAGTCTGATAAAAACAATCCTCAGGGTCTCTTAAAGCTATTACCATTTTGGGCACTTCCCCTGGGGTTCCTGAGATAACAAACTTAATATCTGCTTGCTCGGTCCTAGTTGGAAATCCAGTTGTAGGACCAGGTCTTTGTATTTCAGCAACCACTAGGGGCACTTCTAACATGCTTGATAAACCTATAGCCTCTATCATCAAAGCATAGCCACCACCGGAGGTGCCTGTCATTGCACGTACTCCAGCGTAAGAAGCTCCAATGGCCATATTTATTGCAGCTATTTCATCCTCTGCCTGTTCAACAACTATTTCAGCCTCATGAATTTTTGATGCAAGATAATTCATTATAGTTGTAGACGGTGTCATAGGGTATGCTGAGTAAAACTTGCAACCAGCGGCCAAAGCCCCTAAAGCAATAGCATCATTACCATTAATTAATATACTTTGATCTTTTCCATTTGCTTTAATATCATATTTAGGTGAAACCTCTTTATATCCAGCTTTGAAAGCAGCAAAATTTTTAACTGCTATTTCAGCCTTAAAGGTCTCTTTTAATAGATCCTCCAGATAATCCAAATTTAAATTAAAAAGCTTAAGTAGTGCTCCCAATGCTACGTTTCCAAAAACCTTGGAATTTCCTATGGTTTTTGCAATTGATTTTAAGGGGAGATTGTACAACCTATCATCTTTATACTCTATTGCTTGATCAGCAATAATAAAGCCAGTATATTTAAGTTCATCTACATGTAGTTCAATTGTCTCTTTATTTAAAGCAATAATACCATCTATATCATTACAGTGTGAACTTATCTCTTCATTTCCAAAACGAATCTGGAAAAAATTATGTCCCCCTCTAACTCGAGACATATAATCTTGCAAAGTAAAAATTTCAAACCCTTTCTTTTTAAAGAGTTTTTCGAGTATTATGGCAAGGGTTTCCATCCCCTGACCTGCAGCTCCACCAATTAGTATATTGTAAATCATACATTCAGCCCCTTTTATATGCTTACTAATTAAAAATATATAATAGATAATATATAAAAGATAAAAGATAGAAAGATGGTAAGACACCTTTGCTGCATGCCCCATGCCCTTAAATCTTTCTATCCCTTACTCCATATTATAAATTTTACTGTACACCAAATAATTTTATTTTTTAATTTTCCAACCTATGAATTAAATTCTCATTTACGGTTCGTATCCATTGTTGATTTAACTGATCATCTTTTCCAAACCCCTGCATAAACTCAGATTGCAAGCTTAATGCTGAATCTTCCTCTTCAATCTGTTCGTGTATCAATGATAAGCCACCTTCAGATACTGGCATAGTGTATAGCCAACCTATTGTGCCCTGATCATTGTCTATCCTTGCCTGTTCTGCAACAGCATAAAGCTTCTTAGTGGTTACTAACTCCGTGGCGTAATATTTTTCAAGTATTTCTTTAATATCATTGAATTGACAATTTGTATAAGGCAATACATTTATCTCATAAGGAGCATCCTTATCGTCTAAATAGCTTATAATATGAGTATAATGATTATACTCTCCTTCAGCTTGTAAACCGAAAAATGATGCCCATCCATCCAAATCTAAGTTAGAGAAATACGCTTGCATGTTTCTATAAATAGTGTGGTTATTATATTCATGTGATATTTGTTCATTTAACAAATTTAATGTTGCTTTGGTTAGAAACATTTAATCACCTACTTTCAATTAAATATATTCAATATAATTATAATAAGAACAATTATTCTGATGTTTATGAGTCTTGGTAATTACTTTGAAGCTCTTTCCATAATATTTTACGAAATATTTTTTTCTCTTAAGATCCAACGCTTCAACATATAAATCTCCCACGAATATCACCTCAAACCACTTATATGCCTCAAAAACTCTTTCATTCTTTTTCCTGTAGATGTTTTTGAAAGGGGATTTTATAATCTTCAAAAGGAATGTAAATATAAATATTAACTTAATTATAGCATTCCCATATTTTGACTACACCTAATTATATAGATAAAATGAATATAGAGTTTTCAGACATATATGCCTAATTGCTAATGAGTTTTCTTAACACATTCAAAGTCGTAATTGTTTAGTTAAATTTAACTTAATGCTTAACAACACATATAGACCAATGCTTTATTAAAAAATATTACTAACTTTTAAGGGTAGTAACATTTTTTCTTTAGTCCATATATGAATGTAACTGGATATCGTATATAAAGCATTACAAATTAGAAACAGATCCTTGGAAATGTTCAAAGTTCTAGAAATATTAGAAACTTTATTGAAAAAATAAAACCACAAAATATGCAGTACAAGGTGAAATGCTAGTTTCTTTACAATAAGCCATAATAATAAGTGACCTGAGTAAATCTACCGTATCTTTGGGCGGAGCCCCTTGATTGGATTTAGAATAAGTACTTTGTATTAAAGGGACAATTCCTGTTAGGTCGGCAGACCAGATTTTTGATATTATTGAACTACGCTCAACCAAAGTAATTTATTGATTATTTTGAATAAAGAATTTTTCTAGAAATGATTCAACAAAATCTTGATATTGAGCATGTGAAACCTTAACAGTTAGCATGAAAATCACTCCTTATAAATGGAATAATGTAATTAATATACATATTTTATTTTGGAAATTCTTACCGATTGTCAAGTCTTATTTCAAGGAGTTTGATTTAAATCAATTAATAATGCTACGAATATCTTAAATTAACTAGGTTATTCGTACAATATAAAATTCGAAGAAATTCTGAGGTGAAGTTGATTTTTGTATAAAAATGAACCTAGGACCAGCAATGACTTGAGAGTTTCCGAGAGTACTATATAGATAAAGTGAGGGGTATTATGAAATCTTCAATTCTTTCTTTTCAAGTAGACTTGCATAAAGATACCTCTAACCATAGTTTTATTATCCTCCGATTAGAAGTATCTTTAAATTAAGCAAAATGTCAATGTGAAAATTATTTAAATATCTTAATACGATCTTCTAATGGTTGGAACTGTTTTTCATCAGGTATAGCTGTTGGTTTTCCGAATGGCATTTGTGCTATAAGTTTCCAATTTTCTGGTATGCTCCATTCTTTTTTTACATCCACTTCAATGAGTTCATTATAATGTTGTAGAGATGCACCAAAACCCTCAATTTCTAATGCAGACCATATAACATATTGATGCATTCCGCTTGATTGTTGAGACCAAACTGGGAAATTATCCTTATAAGAAGCGAAGTTTTTCTGCATTGATTCAATTACACTAATATCTTCAAAGAATAAAATAGTACCATATCCATTGTGAAATGAATTTATTTTGTCCTCAGTTGAAGCAAAATTCTCAACAGGAACTATCTTTCTTAAAGTATCTTTTGTAATATCCCATAATTTATCGTGATGTTTTTGTAATAATAAAACTACTCTTGCACTTTGAGAATTAAATGCTGAGGGCGTATTTTTTACAGCCTGATCAATAACTTTTTTAATTACCTCATCCGTTGTTACCTTTTCTTTACTAATTCCATAAATTGTGCGTCTGTCTGCTACAGCAGTGTAAAAATCTTTTTTCATATTATTATTCTTACCTTTTTCTTGAGTTTGTATCTTTTTCATTCCCGCAATTTCTTTCTCTAAAGCTTCAATTTTACTTTTAAATTCTTTAATTTTAAACACATCTGATATTCCCACAATAAGCCTCCAATGAATAATTTTACTTTAATTATACATCTATTCTATCAGTATCTAATTTATTTCAAAAAATAAATATCAAATTATATACTTATAGGCATACGGAAACGATTCGTGTAAAAAACCATAGTAGGAGTAAAAAACTATAAATCATATCGTTTATCCATTGAAAACACTTAGATACATTAATTTATGAATAACTCCTTTAGGCACCTTAAATACTTATATAGACAGTTCCAGACATATAGTTAGCTTAAATGTAAATATTTTACTCATACCATAGTTTTTTACAAGAATCGGTGCCATACCTGAAGAAAGTTTACAGGATAAACTAACTATTATTAAGGAATACCAAGGCAAAAATGATACTCTTACAGGTATACCTGAAGAATATAAACAATATAAAGTTGAAGTGAAACATTATAAGAAGTTACTTGAAGATACTCAATCTAAAAATATTGAATTAAAAAATAGTATTAAAGACATGGATTTTACTGTTACTAATCTAGGCAAAGAGATTGAGAATTTAAAAGAATAGCATGAGAAGACCATTAATGGATTGACTAAGAGCCAAGAGCAGTTAAAGGATAAACATATCGAAAATATTGAACAGTTAAAAGACAAGGCAAGTATAATGATGGATAAGGCATTATTAAAACTACAAAAGGAACAATAAGAGCAGTTAAGCCAAAATCAACTCCCAGAGTTAAAAAAGATACTGCAATTGGAAAAGTAGTTAAATAATATATTCTTTGGAATTTCACTATGGCGTAATACAATACCGTCTTCTCAAAACCGACTTGTCGGCTCGCTTTTGCTTGCGAAAGTTTTTAGAAGTAAGTTGACCTCAGGGAGTATACCAAAGGTATGCTCTGTAGCTAGTGTAACTCGCCATAGCCTAACTTCCAAGGATAATACCACATGTAACAAATACCTCTTTGTGTTAAGATACACAAAGAGGTATTTGTTACATGTGGTATTTGGTTAGTTGAGAAAAATAAAACAGTTAAAAATGCACCTAAAAAACAATTAAAATTCAGTTTATAATATTAGATTGCGGACAAAGTAAATTTATACTCTGTTGGTAATAATGGGTTTGATGTGGTAAATCACTATCCGTTTTGACTATAACGTGCCTATACATGCACAATTATAGTCGTTTAGTAGGTAGATTCTAACGCATATTGTTATTATTTTCAAACTGTTAAGTTTACCTGATGAATCAATAAATAATCTAAATTTAATTAATGGATAATAAAAATAAAAAATGAAAAAGCAAAAAGGGGCTCCTTATTACCTTTGCATTAAAAACCTACTCCCCCAAAAGTAGGTTAATATGTACCTTATTTTTTTAACCACACAACATAATTTTCATATGTTGTATACCTTTTTTGTTGTTTAAAACTGCAATTTTTATATGGAATATATAGTATAATCAAGTTAATTCAAAATAAAATTGATTATGATTATAAAAGAGAGGAAATATATGACTGTTATCATTACTGTAGTGCTTTTATCTAATAATACAATAATAATGTTTATATCATCGCTCATTACACACAATGATAAAGTAAAAAACCAAGCGAATAAATTTTCGGCATGGATAACCAGTAAACCTGATGATGCTGAAACTTGTAGTAATATTTGTATAATTAACGCTTCAGATTTTCCAATGTATGAAGTTGTATTAACTGTAGTTCTATACTACATACGAACATCTAAAAGCAGCAATGGAAACGATAAATCTCTTAGGTATGAGCACCACCCTATATTATTTATACCTCCAGGTAAATCTTAATTAAGAAATGTTGAAGTAGATCATGGTATGAATAGACAATTTGTGGTGGAAGTTTGTTTTAAGGATTATAACGGTAGATCATGGATTAAAAATGGTGATGGTCATTTAAAGAAAATCAAGTTAACACCAATGAGATATTATGGTATGGGACTTCCGTCAAAATGGACTAGTATTAGTGAAGTTTTATAGTCTTTATTTGCACAATAACTAGAGTAATATCGTTATGCATAAGGTGATGGATAATGCATAACTGGAGTGCATATTCTCAATTAAAGGTCCAAAATAGCAATTATATGGTGTTTTATTAATTCTATTTTGACTCATATATATAACTATTTATGTACATTTTATACCAATAGCTTAAAAAAAGAAAAATGTATAATATGTAGAAAGCCTCTAATTGATGATATAATATTTATTGAAGTAAAAAAATTAGTATTACTTTAAATTTATTATAATAACCTTATGTGTCAATATATTGATTTATGTAAATAAATAGAATCTAAAAAAAGGTCAGACTTTAAAGTTGACCTTTCCAGTTTTTACTTTATAAAAGTTTTTGATTAAATATGCTGGTTAGATTTAAATTTTCTACTTTTTCTTTAATTTCATCGATATCCAAAGTATAAAGTCCAAGTACCTGCATTCTTTTAAAATACTCTGCTCCAGCAAATGTATATCTGTTTTTTCTGCCTTCTCTAGTTTGCATTTTCTCATTTGCATATGCTATTATATCACCAACGGCTAGCGTCCTTGGTAATATTAAAGGAGGCATTCCAAGATAGTTCTTTACTGCATTGTAACCTGCCAAGGCCCCTGTTATCATGGCTTCTGTATGGCCTATAAATAGACCAGCTTTCTCTCCAGCGCAAAACAAATTATCTACATCTATAACCTTCATACTATCCTCTCTTGGAGCCATAGATACATATCTTATGGAGTTTCCTATTCCCCCCGCATATGGGTCTACATATTTTGCATTTTCAAATCCTTTAATTTTTCTTAACTTAACTAATGGATAATATGGAGTCATAAGTTTTACATCACCAGTATCTATTAGAATTAAATTATCTGCAAATTCTTTTAGGGCATACTGCTGACATACCTTTAGTTTAAGTTTATCTAAATTTACATCCTCTTCTGGAATTTTTACAACAATTACCCCTGATTCATCCAGCTGATTTACAATATCCACCGCTAAAGAACCTTTAGCCAGTTTACAAGAACCACTAAAAGCTCCATATACTCCCTCTTCTTCCCTTTCTCCTTTTAAGTCTTCAATACCCGCTTTACTACTTATGCTTACACGTCCCCCAAAAGCTGGGCATCTCAAAATACACATTGCGCATCCATTCCCATATTTTAAGCAGTTATTCATTGGACCTGCTGAACCTGTAGTTTCTATAAATGAATCTGCGACCACATAAGTCTTATCTGATAGATATATCCCTTTTATTTTATTTCCTTCTTTTTCAATATCCACTACTCTTTTTATCATGTTTACTTCTATATCCATGGCTTTTAAATATCTTTCAACTGCTGGTTCAATCTTGTTTACATCGTAAAGCCATGCATTTTTATGACCCGGAAAATCAATGTTTTTATGTTTACTATTCTCATCAGTCAGATTTATAAAATCTCCTGCTCCTAATGCTATTAACTCCTCAGCTGCAGTATATCTTCCATTATTTCTCATTATTCCACCTACATTACCAAGACCTAAGAGCATATCTGTTTTTTCATACAATGAAACTTCTGCACCTGCTTTTTTTGCTGTGATTGCTGCACTGCAACCAGACCATCCGCCACCAATTACTATAACCTTCAAAATATTCTCCACCCTTCCGATATATATTCGGGCCCTTACCCTATATATAATAAATCTAATGATTTTGTTTTAACTCTCTTTAATTCTATTTCAATGATTATAGTATTATTACACGTTTTAGTACACAAGAATGGCGAAAAATAAAAGAACTAATAGTTAATAAACTTAAAAATCTAGATAAATATGAGTTTATTATTTATGAACCATCGCATAGTTATTTAGCAAATCTAAAAGAAGCACCTAAATTGAATGTATCCAATTTATCTTTAATGAAAATAAAAATTAATTTAAATAAATTTGATTCCTTGAGATTACAAATGAAGCTTATTTAATAGCCTATAGGACATTAATATAATAAGAAAACAAAAGGTTATGTGTCCCTGAAGAACCCTATTGGAACTGATAAAGATGGAAATGAGATATCTCTTATTGATGTAGAACGTAAAGTACAACTTAAACAGATGTATAATAGGATAGACCTCTGTTTGAATGATAGAGAAAAAACAATAATTCAAATGCGTTACGGATTACTTGATGGTAACCTGCGAACTCAAAGAGAAATTGCATTTATTCTAGGAATCTCTAGGTCCTATGTTTCTAGAATTGAAAAGAGAGCATTAAAGAAGCTTAATAAGGAATTAAATAATCGTAATATAAATATGTAATTTTTTAAATACATATTGCATATCATGTAATATAGCGTACGAATGAAGTACGTGATAGTTAATAGCCATTCTCTTTAAGAGAATGGCTATTTTTAAATTACTATGTAAAATGCTTTCAAAGTTATTATTTGCAAATTTAAAACCATAAAACAAGAAACATAGCCCTCTGTTTGTAATATTAATAGAAAATTTTATGCTAAATATATTATACTATTTTTAGTATGTTCTTCTTAAGGTAAATTATACAATAGATATATATGGATTAAATACTCAACCCCAATATTGTATATGTTTCACAAAGTTCTTTATTGCTATGAAATACGAACTTTATAAAAATGTATAAGTATTATAGTGACGAAATAAAAAAAAGAAGCCAATTTATTAAGCTCCTTACTATTCCATACTTATTTTATTGTTTTTCTCAATAATTCTTTTTCCTTAATGGAAAACTCTTCTTCTGTTATAATTCCCTCATCTAATAACTCTTTATATTTCATAATCTCAACTGTTACATCTTGTTGTTTCCCTTTTAATTTCAATAACATCACCCCAATTATATTATACTATATCATAGTTGCTTTTTGCAAACATACATTCGCATCGTTTGTTGCGCTTAAATAACCTTCGAATACCATAATTAAGGCTGTTATAATACATTCCATAAAAAAAGAAGGTATTGTAATAATGATAATAAATGCTAAAATATACGTTGCTAAAAAAGTTAGAGTATGGACGTTTTTGACTATCCCCTTCGAAAAGGTGTAATAAGCAAATTATTAATCCGATATTATCTGGAATTTAGCCATTCCAAAACTAATTGTCTATATAGGCAAAACTTCCCAAACATATTTTTTAAAATAAAAGGATTTACCAATTTTATCACGAATTATAGAATA
>Ga0209125_1002094_pt1 | contig 16306 bp, 13 predicted proteins | sample BarGraIncub1131A_FD_184503 | JGI IMG/M metagenome (GOLD analysis project Ga0209125, IMG submission 184503) | Arctic peat soil microbial communities from Barrow, Alaska - Barrow Graham LP Incubations 11-31A (SPAdes) (version 2) | ecosystem: Environmental > Terrestrial > Soil > Wetlands > Peat...
GCCTCAAGCGCCGCAGGTTCAACAGTATGCGCAACAAGCACCGCAGTATGCCCCACAGCCTATCGTACAGCAGCAGTTCGCACAGCAATCCGCACCTCAGCCAGCGCAACAGTACGCGCCCCAAGCGTCCATGATGCAAGCGCAGCCAACGGCTCAATATCAAACCGCGCCCCAGTCCATGTGGGAAGAATCTATTCAGATTCCTAGCTTCATGACTGCACCTACGATGGCCATGCCCCAACAGGCTGCAACCATGGTTGCCCCGGCTCCTGTAATGACGCAAGTTGCCGAACTACCCAATCCATTCATCGCGCCCTACGTTCCTGAAATGATCGCGCAGCAAGAACTCGCTCCTATGATGGATTTGCGTCGCATGCCTCAGACCGAAGAATTCGAAATGCGCCCTGTTGCACAAGCGCCTATGGCTCCTGTCGCGCCAGCTCCTGTGGTCCGTGCTGAACTCCAAGGAACAGAAAGTCTCTGGGAAACGCAGCGCCCGCAGCCAATCCAGCATCATGAAACCTCACATCAGCGCAAGGTAGAATCCCGCAATACCGGTGCCGTGAGCGTGCATGAGTTCTACAATCAACCGATGGATGACGACCAGGATCGCGACGTACCCGCGTTCCTGCGCAATTCATTCTAAAAAGTCCCCTAGCTAGAGAGGTGCGCCCCTCTCTAGTTCAAAAAAAGGGCGCTCGTGGCTTCTCCCTGCGCGGGCGTCCTTTTCCTTCTCTGGCGTACTATGCTTCGGAAATGTTCTGATTTCCACACAAGTTGATGTGTGACATCATGTGCGAATGCTCATATAATGTGATGATGTGTTAGATGTTACAGAATGAACGTGCGGCCGTTATGCACAAAGACCTTGTGCTCAAGCCAGAGTCGCAACGCGTAGGACAGAGTGCGCTTTTCTACGTTCTTGCCAATGCGAATAAACGATTCTACGGAACAGGTGTCGGGAACCTGCTGGACGCTTTGCCAAATGATCGGGCCTTGATCCAAATCTTCCGTAGCGAAATGCGCCGTCGCGCCAATCAATTTGACACCCTTGGCCCACGCTTGGTGGTAAGGTTTTGCGCCTTTGAAAGCAGGCAAAAATCCATGATGGATGTTGATTACCTTGTGCGGCCAATCTTTCAAAAAATCTGCCGACAGTATTTGCATATAACGTGCCATAGCTACAGCATCGCTTTGCGAACCAGAAAGGATCTCGCGGAAGCGGGCTTCCTGCAACGATTTATCCTGATTGCTAGGCACCAGAAAAAACGGGATATTGAACTGGCGGGCAACAGGTTCCAGCACCGCGTGATTGGATATTAGACAGCTAAAATCACAATTCAGGTCGCCGTCACGCTGGTCGAGTAAAAGTTCGTAAAGGCAATGATCCGTTTTAGAACCTAACAGTGCGACGCGTGTTTTACGCAGGGCATCGTGAAGTTCCCAGTGCATATCAGAGCGCTGTGCCAATTCCTCAATGTGGATGCGAATTTGCGCCAAGGCCTCGGCAGGGCATTCAAACAGCGCGCGCAGAAAAAACGTGTCGATGTCGGTCGCCGTGTGCTGGGTCAGATCCAGAATATTCGCACCAGCCTCGGAGAGCACGTGCGTGCAGGCGGCAATTAGCCCTTTCTGGTCGGGGCAAGTAACCTTCAGAACATAGCGCAGAGTAGCATTTTCATTCGACATGCGGCAAATTTAGGAAATTCATGCAGACACAACACAGCCGCCATCCATTTTTGCATCCAAACCAGCAACAATCGCGCTTTGCAGCAAGCATAACCATCCCTCCAGGATTTATCTAGATTAAATGTCAGACCAAATCAGCAAAAGGGAAGCTATATGAACCACCGCAGAATACAGGGAGCGCTCCTGTTCGTCACTTGCGCACTCGCGCTTGTGGGTTGTAGCGACTCTGCCACATCGGTGAAATCAGATGCAATTTCGTCTTCGGTGTCTTCCATCACTATGGGTAATTCGTCCACCACAAGCACTGTTGCTACGTCGAGTGTTGCTAATTCGAGCGTAATTGCGGTATCCTCTTCGAGCATTGCCCTGTCCTCGACGGCAACAATATCGTCCTCATCTACCACAGCAGCTTGCACAAACACCTATGGGACAAATACTGTCACTGACTGCCGTGACAATAAAACCTACAGCACTGTGACCATCGGCACCCAAGTGTGGATGGCCCAGAATCTCAATATTGGCGCCATGGTTCTGGGCACGGCATCGACTGCGAACCAGTCCAATGATGCAGTGATCGAGAAATACTGCTACGGCGATCTGGCAGCCAATTGCACCACCGATGGTGGTCTGTACCAATGGGCCGAGGCAATGGGCCTCCCCAGCACCTGCAACTCCACCGCCTGCGCTAGTTCCATCAGTTCCATAAACTACCAAGGTATTTGCCCCGTGGGCTGGCACATCCCCAAGAGCGCGGAATCGAGCATCCTTGCGACCTACCTGGGTGGAAGCCCCCTTGCCGGAGACAAACTGAAAACAAGCACGGGCTGGGCAATCAATACGGGCACCAATTCTTCCGGCTTCACGGTGCGGCCAGTGGGCGACCGTTTCGATGGCGGCGGGTTCCAGAGCCGTGACAGCAGCGCGTACTACTGGGAATCGGATGAAAGCACAGCGGCGCTAGCGTTCATTCGCTACTTGAGCTACAGCACTGGGAATCTTTATGGGTTCAGCAAATACAAAGCCTCCGGTTATTCTGTGCGGTGCATCAAGGACTAGCCACTGACGCATGGGGCATACGCCCCCAGTGCATCATCTTCGCCCCACTTTTCCTATCTTTTCCGCCATGAAGAACGTATCGCTCACCGGAATCAAACCTACTGGCATCCCACATCTCGGTAACTACCTCGGCGCCATCAAGCCCGCGCTAGAACTCGCCAAAGAGTACCAGCCATTCTACTTCATCGCCGACTACCACGCGCTCACCTCCGTGCATGATGCCGCAGCGCTACGCACCTCCATTTACCAAGTGGCTGCAACCTGGCTCGCCTTGGGGCTCAATCCCGAAGAAGCGATCTTCTACAAACAATCCGACATCCCTGAAATCTTTGAACTCAGCTGGATTCTGAGTTGCTTCACGCCCAAAGGGTTCATGAACCGCGCTCATGCCTACAAGGATAAAGTCGCCAAAAGCCTCGCCGATGGACTCGATGCCGACGAGAATGTCAACATGGGTCTCTTTGGCTACCCGTGCCTCATGGACGCTGACATTCTCATGTTCAATGCCAATGTGGTCCCCGTGGGCAAAGACCAGAAGCAGCACGTCGAATTTGCCCGCGATGTCGCACAACGTTTCAACAACCATTATGCGAGCCCAATCTTCACCATTCCCGAGCCCATCATCCACAAAGAGACCGATGTGATTCCCGGTCTCGATGGTCGCAAGATGAGCAAGTCCTACAACAACACCATCGAAATCTTCCTTGAACCAAAAGCGCTCAAAAAGAAAGTCGGTGCCATTGTTACCAATTCCCAGGCAATGGAAGAGCCCAAGGATCCCGAGGCGTGCAACGTGTACCGTCTCTATAAGCTCTTTGCAAGCGCCGAGCAGAGCGAAGCCCTTGCCGCCCGTTACCGCGCCGGTGGGCTAGGTTGGGGGCATGCCAAGGCAGAACTACAGAACATCCTGGAAGATCGCTTCGGGGCTGCCCGCGAGCGCTACAACGCCCTTCTCGCCGACACGACCCAGATTGACAAAATCCTCGCCTACGGTGCCGCCAAAGCGCGCCCCGTCGCCCGCGAACTCATCCTCAAAGTCCGCGCCAGCATCGGGATTCCTGAAAGCCAGGGGTAGTTGTGCAGTAAGTGTAAAGTGAATACATGTTACGCGGATGGTTATCCAGTGTAAAGTGCAAAGTTGTTTCGAGTCGTCACTGCAATAGAAAGAAGCAAGTGGAACGTTGTACCAAGCACCGCTTTTCAAACAGAAGCAACCAGTCACAACTTTCCACTCGTATTCCACTGTGTAGCCAACCCAGTCACAACTTTCCACTCGTATTCCACTGTATAGCCAACCCAGTCACAACTTTCCACTCGTATTCCACTGTGTAGCCTACCCAGTCACAACTTTCCACTTGTACCCCACTGTGTAGCCTACCCAGTCACAACTTTCCACTTGTACCCCACTTGTCTTATTCCCTACCGCACTTGCAATCCCTGTGGAAATTGGGTATCTTGAGAAATAGTATATACGGTGCTAAGTGCTATTCATTTCTTAAGATAGGTGGGCTTTCCTTTGAAAGTGCTTCTCATTTTGCTTGCGGTTCTCTTTGAACTTCCTAGTCTGGTCTTTGCCCAGGATCCTGAAATTGAGCGCAGATCCCGCCAGTTTTCTACCTATTATGAAACCTTAGTCGGTCAAGCCTTGGGCCGCTACTACAACAGCAACTCGTACATGATGGATGTCCGGGTCACTCTCGGCGATGATTCCCGGCCCTTGCCTGATTCCATGGCAAAACTGGCGCAGATGCCTGTTAGCGGCGAAGTCGCCTCAGTTGCAGCAGAGAAAAACCCTAATCCCGATGGTCTCGAAGCCTTGCCCGGGCTTCCCGTTCTTCCTGAGCATATGCGCTCGGACAAGAAGCCCATGTTCCAGTTTGACTCGACCCGGGTGAAGTCGTTCGCACCTGGGCAAGGTACGCGTAACCAGCTCGGCATTCTCTACATTGATGTAACGATCCTTGTCGATACAGTCTATTCAGCCGCAGACTTGGAATTCATATCCGAACTGGTGCATATCGTTGCTAAACTCAGCGATGACCGTGGCGACCAGGTGCAGGTGCGAAAGAAAATTTTTCCTCGCTTGGATCGTAACCTCGATGACCACCGGGTTCATTCGGACTCCTTGCCTCATCCTGTCGAAACCCTGAGTGTGACCCCGACCCAGGCAACTGCTCACGGATGGGACGCCTATGCGGATCAGTTGCCGGCGTTGTTGCCGCTACTTCTCATTCTGGTATTCTTGACAGTGATTGTCTTTGTTGTCGTGCGCGGGCTTCATTCCACGCAGCTACCTCCTGAGCTGATCCGTCACCTGGAATCCTTGCGCCACCCGCTTCCGGTTCCTCCCCCTGCCCCTGCGGTTGTTGCTCCTCCCATTCTGCCAGTACCCCCAACACCCGAGGCCTTGGAACAGGCCAATTTCGAGACGCAGCGCACAATCTGCCTCAATGCCGTCATCGGAGATCCTGCGGGCGGTGGCCAACTTTTGCAGAACTGGATTATTGCCGACCGCATTAAAGGGCTAAGCGACACAGCCATTTTCATAGAGTCCCTCGATACCAAAGTGCTTGATATCCTCAGGCCATACTTGCCCGCGCAGGACATCAAAGGCATCCAGTTGCAAATGGAAGTGCAGACCATGCCGCCTCTCGACGAGCGTACCGCACTCTTGCGCTCCTTCCACAAAGATCTGCGCAACTTGCGCACTCGCACGAGCGATGGAACCATTGCCGATATTTTCGGTTTCTTGCATCAGCTTTCAACACCCCAGTTGCTGCACATTCTGAAGGGTGAGCCAGTAGGCATTGTTGGTCTTGCCCTCGCTCAGATTCCGGGTGAACGCGCAGGGCTGATTTTGCAGCAGATGGAACCTGAATTCCGCGCCCAGGTCCTCGTCGCCATGGGTCAGATCGATACCATTCCCATTCAAGCCTACAAGGAAGTTGCCAACCGACTTTCCCGCAAAGCGCTGGAAGTGGGCAACATGCGGTTCGTGGCCGCCGATGGTGTTCAGACGGTGCTGGATATCGTGCAGGGCTTGGGCATTGTGGAGCAGTCCGAATATATTCATTCCATCGCAGAGCGTGACCTCAATCTCGCCGGTCGCTTACGTCGTTTCTACGCGTTGTTCGAAGAACTCCCTTCGCTTTCTGATTCCGTGCTAGTCAAGGTCCTCGACTCTTTTGACCGCGACCTTCTGGTGAGTGCGCTGGTGGGAACTGAAGAAGTGTACCGCGAAAAAATCCTCATGGTCGTGCCACAGCGGATGCGCATGGCCATCCAATCGGGCCTCGAAGGCAAGGTGGACCAGAGCCCACTGGAAACGGAACGGGCCCGCAAGGCCCTCTTGAGTGCTGTCCGTACCGAGCTTCTCGCTAGCGGAGGCCGCATATGATATTTAAGGGGATTTTGACTCCACCTCCAAGAAATGTTGGGCAGCGGAACAAGGTGAACCCGACTGTGCGCAAACAACGTATTGTTGAATCACGAAGCAATGCGAGTAACCTCCACATTCTGCTGACAGACGTGACGCGGCTTAGAATCATGGGTGGAGATAACCGAGTAATTCCCATATTAAAGCTGAATTTTGCCCCTTTTTGGGGCTTTCTTCTTATTTGCCTTTGTTGTGTTGGGCTCGTACATGCTGCAGACGAGCAATCCAAAGCCATCATTGCCCAGCCCGAAAAAATGAAGACGCTGTATTATGAAGATCTGTATGGAAGCCGCACAGGAATCCAGCAGTTCTACGATATCCTGATTCAGTTGCAGCGCGCCATGGGCGATCTTCCACCCGACATCGAGCGTCTCGCCATGTACAACCTGCGCGTGGACCATAATGAATTTCCCCCAGGCATGACTAAATTCTTTCAAGGGAAGATCGAAGAAACCTTCATTAAGTACGGCCGGCGCCAAATCATTGCCGCACCAGAACTTCGCCAGACCCGTGTCATCTCCACCGACACCTCCTTCATTCTTTCCAATACCTTGCCTTCCCAGGAAGATCTCTGGCGCATTGGTGAGAAGCTTCGCGTTGATGCGTTCATTGAAGGCAATCTCACCCGTAGCGAAGTCGGTGACGTAATGCTCAACCTCAAGGTGTTTCGTCACAAAACCGCGGAAATTATCTGGTCAGGTAGTTTTGTGTCAGGTCCCAACGAGCAAAAACTCAGTTTTCCTCTGATGGAAATGGGGGTACGGCTTACTTTCGGCTATATGCCCATACAGCAGTATTCAAGCCCGAGCACCACTTTGACCGGTTCAGCCCTGAAACTTGCCGTATATCATTATGGTGCCGAGTTGACTCTTGGTGAGGCCGCTAATAGCACGCGCAGACTATTTCTGACAGCGTCAGGTGGCTTCAGCATGCTCACTCCGGTAGCAGAAAATCCTCGTGATTCGATTGTCGGAGGCCTTTCTTCCTTCTATTCTGCGACAGTCGGTGCCGACTTGAATTATGTCTTTGTGCAGAAAGAGAATATTGATGACGGCTATTGGCTCTCGGGTTATGCAGGGGCACGCGCTTTTCTTCCGCAGAAGCTGATGGTGATGCGGGTTGGCTATACCAGTCGGGTAACCAAGCATTTCGCAATTTCCGGCGGAGTGATGATTTACCCTCTGCTCGATCAGCTCGTTTCCTCCAAAAGCTTATTAGGCGGCGAAGACTTTGAACTCAAACTTGAGAATCCTACCTATGAGATCAGCATCCAATATGCGTTGTGATTGGAACTTTCGGTTTGTTGTCATCACCTGCGTTGCCATGGTGTTATGTTCTTGTGCGGGCTCCGCACCAGCCGACGATGCCGCTTCCTACGCACCTCCCACAGAGACAAAGGCAGAAAGTTCCTCGTCCTCGCAGACTACCACGCATCCAGTCACGACGATTGCCATGACCTATCAGAATGAAGCGTCGACCTTGAAAATGACTCTCGACCCCAATGATGAAAATCTGAACATACAGATGTCGCGTAGCCAATGGCGCAATCTTTTGCCCAGTTCGTCCGTCCCAGCACAGGCTGTCGCAGCACCGCGCAAAGATACCGTTTATATTTCTTCCCCTGCAGGCCAGACTTCCCCTGCGGCAATCAACGTTCAAGCCCAACTTCCTCGCGATTCCCTGCGCTCTAGGACCGATACCGTCAAAGTGGGCGCAAGTCCCGACGAGGTCAAAGCCCAGGAGCTGAAGTGGGCAGAGGTGTCGGATGAAGTGATGGCCGATTTGCACCGCGCCCAGGAATATTTCTACAAGCAGGACTATTCAAGTGCGTTGCGCTTAGTCAAATCAGCACAGGAAAAACGGCCAACCGCTGAAGGTTTTGCCTTGCAAGGCAGCATCCATTATATGCTAGGCGACAAGGGAGCCGCCCGTTTCTTCTGGACCGAAGCACTCAATCTCAAATCCGATATGCCCGATGTTGTGCAAGCTCTTTCCAAGCTGGATCAAGCGCAAGGAACCCGATAATGAAATTATCCCTTTCCACGCTTATCGGAGTCGTTTTTGGGGCTGTCGTGGTGATTGTGGGTATCGCTGGTGCCACAGACAATCCCAAGTCATTCCTGGACTATTCAAGTCTTCTCATCGTGATGGGGGGAACCTTGACGTCAACTTTCATCGGGTTTCGCGCCCGATATATAATACGTGCCCTGCTCGCCCTTCCTTTCATTTTCGTACGGCAGAAAATTAATCCGGAAAGTTTGCGGCTAGACATTAAACGCGTGATTGACTGGAATCGACGGGTGCAGTCTGGTGGCGCCAAAGCACTGGATGAGCTTGCGGGCAATCCCAAAGAGGAGGCCTTTATCCGCTATATCTTTGGCTTAATTGGAACAGGCTACAAGGAAGACGAGGTGCAAAATTTTGCGACCACAAATATCGAGGAAGATTACTTCCGGGGCCTGCAACAACCCAATATCCTATCGTTTATGGCTGCTGCCGCACCTGCTTTTGGCATGCTTGGAACTTTGATTGGTCTGATTGCCATGCTCGACAAACTAGAGGATCCCTCCAAAATGGGGCCGGGCCTTGCTGTGGCGTTGATTACGACGCTCTATGGTGTGATTCTGGCCCGCTTTGTTTTTTTACCTGCTTCCACCAAAGTGAAGCAAATTCTGGGAATTCACCGTTTCCGCAATTACTTGCTTCTGGAAGGAGCCCTGCTTATCATGCAGAAACGCTCCGCTCTTTACATCCAGGATCGCTTGAATTCATTTATGGATGAGAAATATCGTTATTACATGGATAGCGGTGTTTCGTCTGCCCAGTCCAAGGTTGCTAAGTAGCAGGTTGTCATGTCCCTGAAACAGCATCAGAACCGTTACCGCACGGACGAAGGCTACGATGCATTTGGCATGGATGACTGGCTCGGCACCTATGCGGATATGGTGACTCTATTGCTGAGTTTCTTTATCTTGATGATGGGAATCTCCAAAGTAGACCCGACCTTATGGGAAGGTATGAAATCGGGGTTGCGTACGGAAATTTCGGGACAGAAGAAGGTTCAAACCCCGCTCGCCCAGATTAAACATGATTTGGACTCCTTGCTTGCGGTGGAGCGCAAACAAAGAATCGTACAAATTGATCTCGGAGCCGAAGGTATCGTGATGCAATTCTCCAGCTCCGCGTTTTACTCTGCCGGAAGCGCGGATATTGGCCCCCAGGCACAGAATATTATCGACCGGGTTGTCGCCGCGATGAAAAACATCGACTACTACCCCTTTAAAATTGACATTGAAGGGCACACCGACAATGCCCCAATCCATACCCTGCGCTTCCCTTCCAATTGGGATCTTTCGGTGGCTAGGGCAACCAATATTGTCAGGTATCTGCTCGAAAAAGGGGTAGCCCCCGACCGCCTCAAGGCCGCAGGATATGCGGATACCAAGCCTGTGGTGCCCAATATTGATTCCCAAGGTAACTCCATTCCCGCCAACCAGTCGCTGAACCGGCGAATTGTTGTCAGAATCCATTGAATCGCCGATCATAAAAAAAAGTGAAAAGAATGACTTGGGGGAAAATTCAATCTTTATTAATTTCTGATTTCAACTTCCTCTCAGGAAAAGGAACCCTTAATGAATACATTCGCGAAAATTTCCATGTTAACGATACCTCTTCTCGCTTTAGTGGGTTGCGGTGCCGTTGGTAGCACACAGATGAGCATCAAAATGGGTCTTGTTTCCACAAGCCCAAATATTGATCCAGCAAAAGAAGTCAAGAAAGAAAACCGCACAGAGGAATTCTGTACTTGGTCTCTCTTCAATCGTGCAATGCCCCTCGGCGATGAAGCTACTCCCGCAAAGGCTTTCGCTAAGCTAAATGCAGGTGCTGAGTATATCAATGACTTGGTCATGAAGACTAAGGGTTTCAACTATTCTATCGTTGCGAAAGACTGCTGGCTTGCTGAAGGCGTTGCCGCGATCTCCACAGGAGCAAACTAATGAAGTCTCTTAAAATTATTGCTGCTGCTGCTGCTATGTCCATGCTCGTCGGTTGCGGCGGAACCATGGCGACTCGTCCATTGTTGTCCTTTGAATATGCTTCCGCTACTCAGTCCAAAATAGACTCTCGCGCAGCGAAGTCTATGGGCGAAGTGAAGTCCCAGTGCCTTTTACAAGGAACTGCAGATTACGGTCTGATGGAAAGCGCAGTCATTGATGCTTTGGCACAGGCTCCAGGCGCTACTTTCATCAAAGAACCTAAGTTCGTACAAGGTGACAGGAACTGCGTTCAGGTCTCTGGAACTGCTATGGGTCCTCAGTAATCTGACGACTTTTTGTTCTAAGGAAAACTCGTTCTTCGGAGCGGGTTTTTCTTTTATTTCAAGCCTAATGAAAAAAATGGGAATTACTCGTTTGACTCCACCTCCACGAAATGTGGGACTGTGGCAGAACAAGGTGTACCCGACAGTGCGCAAACATCGTATTTTGAATCCCAAAGCACTGCAGGTAACCTCCACATTCTGCTGGCAGACGTTATTGGGAGGTGGGCAAACTCGCAATTCCCAAAAAAACGGCTGCCTCATCAGAAGCAGCCGTTTGTATTAGACATTGAACAGGAAGTGCACAATGTCACCGTCCTGCACGACGTATTCTTTGCCTTCCGTCCGCACAACACCAGCTTCCTTCGCTCCACCCCAGGAACCATACTTGCGGAAGTCCGCAAAGGCCAGGGTTTCCATGCGAATGAATCCGCGTTCAAAGTCCGTATGGATCACGCCAGCACAGGCAGGAGCTTTCCAACCTTTGTGGAAGGTCCAGGCGCGCACTTCTTTGACGCCTGCTGTGAAGTAGGTCTGCAGACCGAGAATCCCGTAGCACATGCGCACCACAGAGTCAAGACCCGATTCAGGTAGTCCGAGTTCTTTCAAAAACTCCACCTTGTCTTCTGGGTCCATCTTGGAGAGTTCTTCTTCGATTTTCCCGCTGATCACGACCACCTGGGCGCCCTGCTCGGCAGCGTATTTCTTAAGCACGTCTACGTATGCGTTTCCTGAGATGATTTCATCCTCACGGACATTGGCGCAATAGAATAAGGGCTTGGCAGTCAACAGGGCCAAATCCCGGATCAGGTCGGTGCCGACATCACCCGCATCAATTTTACGGGCTGGAATGCCTTTGCCGAGTTCTACGATAATGTGTTCAAGCGCATCGAGACGGGCCTTGGAGTCCTTCACACCGACGCGGGCGTTTTTCGCTTCAGCAGGACGGCGCTTTTCCACGGAGTCCAGATCCTTGAGGATTAGTTCGGTCTCAATGATCTCCACATCGCGCAGAGGATCTGTCGAACCATGGACATGGATCACGTTTTCATCATCAAAGCAACGCACCACTTCCATGATGGCTTCGCATTCGCGGATATGAGTCAGAAACTGGTTGCCCAGCCCTTCACCCTTCGACGCGCCCTTCACCAAACCAGCGATATCCACGAACTGTGTTACGGCAGGCAAAATGTTCTGGGGCTTATGCACCTTGGCAAGTTCATCCAGGCGCACATCCGGAACGTTGACCATGCCCACGTTGGGATCAATGGTGCAGAACGGGTAATTAGCGGCTTCAGCACCCGCATTGGTAATGGCATTAAAGATGGTAGATTTTCCCACATTGGGGAGACCGACGATTCCGCACTTGAAACCCATGATGACCTCGAAAAAGAAAGCGCAAATGTAGAAATCTTGGATTGGCCTTGTGGAATGCTTAAATCAGGCTGGCCAACGAGCGTGGGGTCACCCTCGGTTCACCCACTGTGGTTCACCCCAATTCCTGACTACCTTTAGAGTATGCTCGGAAAATTGATGATCACCTTATCCGCCGTCCTTCTCGTGAGTTGTGCTGCCACGGCAGCCAGATCCGGCTCAGCACCTGCCGATGAAGACATGTCAAGCCCCGAAGCCCCTCCTTGCGGAGATTGCGCCAGGCAGGGGGACGCGAAGCTGACCATTGTCGATTCCTTGTATTATCTCGAATCAACGATCCTTCCCTCAAGACAGAAATGGGCATTCCCTGTTGGAGTTCTCCCTCTCCTCAAAGCCGAGGCCGTTGCGCCCACCAATTGTAAATTCTGTCATGCATTCAGTTCCGATGCTTTGGATTTTGAGTTCGGATCTAGCGTTGATAGTCTTATTCAGGCTCTGGATACTAGCCACTCGATCGAAGTACTCATGCCAGGCCTAGGTGCACCAGAAAGTGATTCCGTTGCATTCGACCGCATCCTGGATTCCTTGCAGAACCAGCCTTTTGCTGACGGAAAAGACCTCATCTCATGGGAACCATGGCTTATTTCCAAAAGCGAGCAACGCACCCAGACCCGCGAAATTCCTCAAGGTCTCAGTACATGGATTCGTCATTTGGGAGCGCGTTGGAATGTGGCGACCCTAATTCTTCCCGTAAGGCTTCGCGTAGAAATCGACCCCAAAGCAGGGGACGAGGGTGGCTATCGCTGGCAATTGCTCTGGACAGTATGGGATACCCGCACTGCGCTACCCTTAACGATTCTCTACGCAGATTTCCGCATCGAAACCAAGGGGGACGTCCCCCCTGACCGCGATTGGAGCAAGCCGTTCATCGCCTGGCTTGGGCGCAAACTTACTTCGCGATAACCACAAAAGGCGCGGTTTGATCGACCACGGATTCCCATTCCGTACAAATCTTTTCATATTCCGAGGCGTCTGCATAGATCGCCAAGGTCTGCCAGCGGAATTGACTTTGGCCCGGGCTCTGAAGTGGCTTCCCATCAGGAACCTCCAGATATACAGGTTTCTTTAATTTTGAAGTTGGCTCTTGTATGGAAACATTCCAGCCAGCAGGCGGACGGACATGCAATGACCACTCGAAGCTGGTTTCATGGGGTAGGCGTAAAGGGTGAAACCGCTGGGTAACCTTGGGTAGGCGCATAAAGCTCCGCTCCCACAGATCGGGGAAAACGCCGCTAATTTTGTCTTTACCCACGGCAAAATAGTGAGGAGATGTGAATGTGATGATCAATACCAGTGGCTTAGAAAAGTCCAGCACATTGTCTGCCTTCAGGTTGGTAAGCTCCGCATCGGGGATCGATTGGGTAATCCAGTTGCCAATGTAGCTTCGCCGTTCCTTCCCATCCCGAGAAAGAAATTCCGCACGCAAGGCCGAAGCAAACTTACCATATAGGGTCAAGGAATCGCGAAACTCTGCTTTGCCGGTTGTATCGATATAGACATTGTGATCTAAATACGCTTGGTGCTCTTGATCTTTCTCCAGAATCGGCGTTACCGTTGCAAAGGAGGAATCTCCATTGATGACCAGCGCGACTTTCCCTTCCAGGTCCAAAGAAATGGGGCGTCGGTCACCGGCTTTATCGGTGGGGTCGATCCACAAGTCTGGCCAGTTTTTCGTGGCAGGAATGAACAGGACCATGTGGTTAAACTGTTGAATGGTAGGTAAGGCTTCTGAGCCAGATTCATTCAAATTGATGAGCGCAAGGTATGACTTGATACCGACTACATCGAGCATTTCTTTCAGCAAAAGAGACTCATCTTTACAGTCGCCTTGCTTTTCGTTCAGGGTGAGCAGTGAGGGTGCTGGAATCAAGGAGTGCCCTCCGAACGCGATATCGCGGTAACGAATATTGGAACGCACCCAGTCGGCAAAAAGAAATACCGTTTCCTTGTCGCCCATGCGTTGTCCCTTGATTTCAAATGCCTTTTCCCGCACGGGAATGCTCGACTTGAACTGATGTTGGATCATGGCCTGATAGTCGTGACCCACTTGTTCCCAACTTTGCTTCCCAGCGACGAGAACCCCGGCACCAAAATCGCGATAGGCGGGCATAAAGACTTCTTTTCTGATTACCACGGGATAGTCAATGCGCCACTGCACACCATTAGAAAGCGTCTTACGTTCGATGGGGCCATATTCTTCAGAGATAAGTTGGCTTGTATCTGCTTGGATGCGGAAGAGGTCGGAGCCCACAGGAATGGAGCGCGAACAAATATGATTGGTAAATGGAATTGCTCCTGAAATCTCAATGCTTGCGCGCGAAACCTGCAAGTAGATAAAATCTCCTACCGCAAGATCAGTCAAGGGCAAATGGGCCATTTGCGCATCACCGTTGTTGCCACTCTCTTTCAGATAGGTGATATAGGCTTGATTAATGCTCCAGCGAGTCTTTAATTTCCAGTGGGAATCATAAACTTCAAGCGCATTGACATGGACCCGGTCAAATCCTGGCAAGAAACTATAAGTGAACTCCTGGAAAAGTCCTAGACCGCGCGTGTCCAGAATCTGAACCAGCGCCTGCTCAGTGCGCACCCATGGAGCCGTCGTACTGGTTTTCAAAACCTCTTCCTGGAAGTGAACCACCGCAGGGAAGTCTCCTGCCTTTGCTGAATCGACGAGTCCAGGAACCAGTCGGTCTTTCAGGTTTGAAGGGCGTGCTGCGACTGGATCAATCACTGTTTGGAGAGAATGGATGTCAGCTTTACCAAGGTATGCCTTGGTTGCGGATAGAAAGCTTCGGGCATCCTCATTATCTGCATCTAGTTTTAAAGCCTTCTGCAGGCTTACTTCGGCCAGGCGGTACTGCTTCAAATGAAACTGGGATTTACCATGGGCCGCCCAGACATCGGCATCATTTTTCACAATCGGAAGCAACTCATCACTCACTGCGAGAGCTTCCTGGTAGCGTTGCAGAAAGGTTAAAGCGTCAATCAGGGCTAGCCCCATTTCCCGGTTGAGCGGGTATTGTTTCTTCAGTGCGTAAAGTTTATCGACGGCTTCGGCGTATTGATCAAGACCCATGAGGGTTTTGGCCAAATAGACACCCAGACGGGCTGAAGGCTGTTTTTTGTACAAAGCCTCTACAACCTCGTAGGATTGGGTGCGCTGCCCGATGCCCCATAAACCATCGGACTCATTGATGACGAGTTCTGGGTCATTGGGCGTAAACTTCAATGCCATTTCGTAGTAGCGCAGGGCCCGATTGTAATCGTGCAGGCCTTCATACATCTCACCTAGCACCGCAAGCAATTTTCCGCTTTTTTCCACCATGCCGATCTGGCTCTGGAAAAAGTCGATTCCTGGTCCAAAGAGGTTCTTCATTTGATAAATGAAACCGCAGTTGACAAGGTACATTGGTTCGGACGGGTCAAGCTTATTGGCTTTCTCGAAATAGGAGAGGGCGACTAAGGGCTGATCATCCGCAAGCCGCAGAAGGCCAACCTGATTCACGATGCGCGCATTGAATTGTAGGAGTCTTGACTGCTGAGGCAATCCTCCCGCTGGAGTTGCTTCTAGTTTCATGCCATTCAGTGCCCGTTCCATGACTTTACTGTATTTGTCACGATTCGCATTCTGAGTCCACGTAGCAATCATTACGCCGCGGCCATTCTCATAAATAAAGCGTCCACGGTAAAGAAAGTCAAAACCGCTCACGACCTGGACGACCTCGAAATCCTGAACGAAGGATTCTCCTGAACCCTTTTTGTGCACAACAAGATCTGCTGAATTAGGATCAAGTCCAAGCCGAATCAAATACACCTTAAAAAGATCCCGGCTCGATACTTCGTTTGGATCCACCACGGCCCCATAAACGAAGAGGGAAACATCTTCTTCGGCATTTACCAGCGTGAGATCAGGATCTGTATTGATGGCTTCAAGGCTCGTCCAACGGTGCCAGAGCGTATCCGATGTCCTCCAAGTATAACCTAGCTCAGCTGAATGGTGTTCGCTTATGGATTCGGGCCCGACTTCCGGTCCTTGAGCTTTAATCAGAGCATTATCGATGTGAAGGCCCGAGAAAAACTCGTGGAATAACTGTGAAAAAGCGGCCCGGTTCCGCAATTGATCCGAGTTGCTCATCGAAAGTTGGAATACCCGGTTTCCAACGAGCGCCGACATGCCCATGGCTTGGTGGATCTGGCTTGATTTTCTGCACGCAATTTCCCAGCCCATTCCGTTCAATTGCCCCAAAGCAAGTGGGCGAAGTTCTGAGTAGAAGGTCGAATCCGCGCCGCTAGCTTGACTCTGCAATTCCGCTTGAGCACGGTCGGGAACCTGGGCGGCTTCATCTGCACCGACTTCGCTCACGAGCAGG